>ERZ650302.485-NODE-485-length-21861-cov-5.224571_pt1 | contig 21861 bp, 32 predicted proteins | sample MGYA00376238_ERZ650302 | MGnify/ENA primary metagenome ERZ650302 (study PRJEB26733, sample SAMN07839298) | wastewater metagenome | biome: urban; feature: wastewater treatment plant; material: waste water | place: USA: North Carolina | collected 2016-04-28 ... | reverse complement strand
TAGTCCTGAAGCATTGTTCTACAAATTAAAAGAATTGAATTATATATAAGGAGGGAATAAAATGGAAATAATAATAAGAAATGATAAAGTTTTAATAGATGGAGTTGAATATATAAAAAGTCAATCATTTAATAATAATACATCAGAGGATGTTTTTAATAAGATATTTGAATATATTTTATCCGTTGAGGGTGGATATTCAAACGATAAGGCAGACAAAGGTGGCAAAACTAAATATGGGATAATTGAAGTTGAGGCTAGAAAATACGGCTATAAAGGTGATATGAAAGACCTTACAAAAGATATAGCGAAAGACATATATAAGAACAAATATTACCTGTCTAATAATCTTGACAAAATCAAAGATAAAAGGGTGGCACTATCTATCGCAGACTGGACAATAAATAGTGGAAATTGGGGAACTAAAAAGGCACAGCAAACAGTCAACATTTTAAAAGGTGATATATTGGCAGTTGATGGAGTACTAGGAGAAAAGAGCATACAAGCCATTAATTCAATTAATCCCGAAATGTTCTTAACTCAATATCACGAATTGCAAAGAAAATTCTACCAAGCAATAGTTGAACACAATGCAAGCCAAATCGTGTTCCTAAAAGGTTGGTTGAATAGAGTAGCAAGAAAAGAAGAATACATAAAGAATATGGAGGCTTAGAATGGTAAATATTGATTTTGTACAGCAAGTACTAGGAACAATAGTGACAGTGACAGTTGGAGTAATTGGCTTAGTGAAACATCAATCTTTTTCAACTATTGAGAAAAATGCAGTTGATGTTATAAAGTTTGTTGATAGGCACTATGCAGATAAAGATAGTGAAGTAAAAAAATTAAGATTTATTTATACAGTTAGAAATATGATAATTAATAGAGTACCGAAAGGCTTTAAATGGCTTGTAAAATATGCTATATCAGACAAGAACATTGAGAAATTACTTAACTTATATTTTACTAACTACAAAACACAAACTAAAGTAAGTGAAACAATAGAAAATACTCAATCTTTGTTATCTAATTCGAATAGTTTAACTGGTAATGATGTAAATGTACCTAATTATGATTTTGAAGGCTTAGAAACGAAATATAAAGGTAATTTTTATAGTGAAGTTGATTATAGTGACAATCTAAAAAGTGACAAAGAAATTTTAGCAAAAATGGGGATTAACTATAATTTTTAGAAAGGAGATTATTTACATATTTAAGAAAATACGATATTATTGAAACTTGCGATGAACGAGTTTTTGTGGAGGTATAGATTATGAGAGCTACATACACTTTTGGTGAAAGAAGTATAAATCAACTTGCTAAGGTTCACCCTACATTTGTAAAAATTCTTAAAATGGCACTAGAGAGTCCAAAGTGCCCTTGGGATATTACGATTACTGATGGGGCTAGGACTTTAGAAGAACAGAAAAAACTTTATGCACAAGGTAGAACAACACCAGGTGATATAGTTACTTGGAGCAAACCCGAGAATTCAAAACATTTGATACAGGCTGATGGGTATGGACATGCAGTAGATTTCATAGTTTGTGGGTATTCAGATTTTTCTGGAAACTATAAAAAGTTTACAAGTTCGAAAGATATTTATAAAAGAACTAGACTAAAAGAGTTTGCTAAGCACGTTATAGAGACAGCAAGACAACAAGGCTACAAAGTGGAATGGGGGGGAAGTTGGAAGGTTGATGACTCTCCGCATTTACAGTTTATGGGAAAATTGTAGGTGATTTAAAATGGACTTCATATCCCTTTTGAAAGCCTTAATTGAGGCTGGAGTATTAGTAGTTATAGCTTCAATATTCTTAATGCAACAATCTAAACTTTTTTCAAAGCAAGAACAGTTAATTGAAGTACTTGCAAAGTTAGAAAGAAACTTAAACAATGACACACTCAAGGGTAAAGCTCTTGAGCTGTGTTTACTCTTAAAGATACAAGAAATGCGGTGGGGTATTCAAAATAGGCTTATAAACTATATTGAAAGAAACCACTTACAGAAAAATTGGGATATTATACCCAGGGAGATTGATACATATTTCGACTCTAAGTTTTTTCAATTTGATGCTGATATGAGAGATATTATGGAGGTTACAACTTTCAAGGTTGTAAATCAAGTAGTACACGTAGAATTTAGTGAAGTGAAACACTTACTTATTATTTTGTTGGATGAACTTAGGCTCGAGGGTGCTGAGAATAAAGAGCTTTATGCTATAGCTTCTAGGGCTGTGGCTGAGCATATGAATAATATTGAGAATGTTATCAAGGCTAGAATTAAAGAGGTGATTTAGGCAGTTTAAGTACTGCCTTTTTTATTTATTTAAAAATAATTCTTGACATTCATTTTAGTCTATGGTAGACTACTTGTATCTTAAAGAAAAGGAGGAAACATAATGACTGAACAAGACTACAAAAAACTTACTGCAGAGATTACAACTTTAAATCAAAAGATTGAAGTTCTTAACAGTAAATCTGAAATGGTGAATAGCCAAAGGAAAAAAATATTGGTGGAACTAGGGTTACCTGCAGACATAAGCGAGAAAGACTTAAACTCACTTATAGAGAAAGAGAAAGTAAAAGCTGAGAAAGCATATAATGAAATGCTTGAAGCTAGGAAAGACAGAGAGGAGCAAGTTAAGTTGTTAGAGGAGGCTATTAATGAGTACGAGTCTTAATGCTTACAGACAACAGTTAGACATGTTTCAGAAAGACAATAAAAAAACTTTGAGTAGTATTCTTGTCGAAGAGGAGATAATGCTTGTTTTAAAAGAAGTAAGTCAAAAACAGAAAAACAATACCTTAACCTTTTTGAATGGGTTTGTTTCTAATATTCTGTCTAAGATTTACGATAAGGAACAAACTTTTACTATTAGATTGGATGAACAGAAGTCTACAGTAAAAGTAAAATTTTATGTTACAGAAGATAATATTGAAATTGAAGTAAAGAGACCTTTCGTAGGAAAAGGTGGGGGAAAATTATCAGTAATATCTCTTGCCTTGAAACTTGCTCTTATGCAAGTTAAAGGAATTAAGGGGAGTATATTTTTGGATGAGGCTACTAAAATGGTAGATAATTCAGCTCTTAAATCTCTCAATACTTTTTTGGAGGAATATGCTAGGGAGACTAATAATCAAATATTTTTGATTTCCCACCAAGAAACTCCCGCAGAAGTCACACAGATTAAACTTAAAAAGGTTGGGGGTGAAACTTCGTATGAAGTGTAATTTATGAAATTACTATTATTAGGAGACCTACATTTCTCATTAAAAAGCTCTAGCTCTAGGGTAGACAACATAGTTGAGGAGTTCTTGTATCGTTTTAAGGACTTACAAGATAAAATCGCTAAGAATGGAATTATGGCGGTTATATGCACTGGTGATATTTTTAATACACCTTACCAGAGCCCAGAAACTATAATTATGTTGTCAAAAGAGATTGAAAGTCTTGGAATACCTTTTATTACTGCTATTGGTAACCACGATGAAATTGGGTACAGATTAGAAAATTGGGACACACAAACTAGTCTTGGTCTACTGAAAAAGATTACTAAGAATTTACATATTTCAGATATATACTTAGGTGAAGACTTTACAGCTTCTTTTCAACATTTTATTCCCGAAGTTGACACAGAAACAAACGGAAAATATTTATCTTATTATTCAGAAAGCAAGCCAAACAACTACTTAATTCACGTTGTGCACGGCTATATGGTTTCTGGAAAGTTACCTTTCCACGTGGTAAATCCCAGTGAGATTGCTGACACTAATGCTGATTTTGTTCTTGCAGGACATTACCACAAACCTGTGTATGAAAAGATAGGTAAAAAAATGTTCTACAATCCGGGGAGTTTTGCTAACTTGACATATGATGATAAAGATAGAATTTGTGAAGTGGGGGTACTTGACACTAGTACCAACACTTTGGAGAGACTAAGTGTGCCTTATGATAAAGGAACGTGGGTAATAAAAACAGACACTAAATTTAAGAAAAAAGAGTTGATATTAGAAGAGACAATTGTGGAGACTGACTCGATAGCCTTAATAACTCAAATAGCCAAAAGTAAACAATTACAGGCTGATACGATTGAGAGATATTGGGAGGTACAGAATGGCGAATAAAGCTAGTCTTATTGCTTGGAATAGAGATACTCAAGGGGCTACAGTGAAACTTAAGCTAGCCCAACCTGAGATTGAGAACCTTGCAGAATTAAGAAAAAGAGTTGGAAGTCGTATCACTAAAAGTGAAGTTATAAGTTATTTATTAACTAACTTTGCAAGGTTTAGTGACTTTAATGAAATATATGACAACCTAGAACTTATCAATCTCTTATTTGAAAAAGCAAGTAAACTAATACTACAACAAAAATTTAGTGCTCCACAACAAGAGAGATTAATTACTGGAGTATTTCTTAGAGATAAGAAAGCCTTTTTAAAAACTCTAGCGGATTTAAAAGTTGACTATGTAGAACTTAAAATGAAGTCTATGGCTACAGTAGTAAAACCTTTTTTTGTAGAGTACTTTGAGCCAAATAGTATTTTTTGTATTATTGAGTTGGAGGGGGTGGAAGAATGCTAACATATTTAAAATTAGTAAATTTTATGTCACATAAAAACCTAGAGTTTTTCTTTGATAAAAATTTCTATATAATAACAGGTAATAATGATATTGGAAAATCAGCTTTATTCCATGCGGTTAGGTGGGTTTTTCAGAATGAACCACAAGGCTCTACAATGATACATAACGGGGCTGATTCTTGTGAAGTCACTGTAGGTTATAGTTTAGGTGGTGAGCCTTTCACAGTAACTAGAAAAAGAACGGGCTCTAGCAATATTTATACTATTAATGGGGAAACATTCCATAAAAATGAAACCCCTGAAATACTACAAAAGATTTTCACATTGAATGAGTTTGGGGAAGAAAAGATAAATTGGAATTTTACATTTCAACACGACCCCTTATTTATGTTGGGAAATAGCAACAGTACTAATGTTATGTTACTTAATACAGACCCCTTTGTAGACACAGCAATTAAAGAAACAAAGAATATCTTACAGAAGTTAAATAAAAGGTACACTTACAATTTAGAAAATATAGCAAAATTAGAAAAATTTTTAGAAGCTACAGAGCCTATAGAAACTGAGATAGTTGCATATGATAGTATAATCTCTGAAAAAAGTATGTTGCATTCGGACACCGAATGTAGTATAATGAATTTAAAGAAATGTTTTTTTGTTGGCACTATACCAACTATTGAAAATGTTCCTTTACAGAATATATTAAAACACAAATACCACTACCCTAAATTGATAAAGCCTATAGTTATAGAACCAGTAGATTATTACAAGCTTTCTTTAATTCCTAATCAGAAAACAAAGCTGAAAAAAATAACTATAAGCGAATACCCAATTTTACTTGAGACTATCCCTTTAAACGTTGAATTAGAAACACTAAGGGAGCAACGTAGTGAGTTAGAAATAAGAAAGGAGAGTATTGAATTACAACTATCTAAAATAGAAGTTTGCTTAACTTGTGGTAAACCTTTATAGAAAGGGGATTTAAAATGGTAAAAAATATTGGGTTACATACATTTGAAGTTAGTAGAAATGTTGACACGGTAGAATTAAAACTAATTTTATTAGACAACAAAATGATACTGACAAAAGATGTAACTATTCAATTGAAGAAATTAGAGGGTAAGTTAAAAACTTATAGTACGTACTCAGTGCTAGAAGATTTAGTTACTGCTTACACTCACGATACAACTGTTGAGTTTCTACAATCGACTTATGAGGAAGCTTTATTATGTTTATAAGGGAGCTTATTCCAATTCCAAAAGCAGAAAGAATGCTGAATATGAAAAAAGACTTAGTTAAAGACCTTATGCTTTTGGGTATACTAGAATACACAACTACTCATTCTATGAGTATATATGTGTACAAAGATAGTATAGATGATTTTATAAAGAACCAGGAAAGGCTTGAGAATGAAAAAAGTAGTAATTAAAGATAAAACATTAATAACAGAAAAAATGCTACCAGATATGGTGGCAGTAATTGATACTTTAAATGAAGCTGTAGATATGGGAAGTATAACACTTATCTTTGAAGACAATGTCTTGACAGATATGGAGTTTTCTAAAAGTGCTTTAGGAATATTAGTATTTTTAGACCCTGAGCACCTTGAAGAACTTAGAACTACATTTATGAAAATCTTGACAAGTGTGACCTACTACTCAGAAATAGGAGCATTGGGAGCTAATAACGAAAGGAGTGAGAAATATGTCAACTAATGTTGAAACTAATTTAAAAGAACATATACTAGAAAAGTATAAAGCAGTTGAAGAGTTGGTAGAAATAAAAAATAAACTTCTAGCACTAAAACAGCAATTGCAAGCAACAACAGCTGAACTACTTACAACAATTACAATCGACCCTGAGCAAACAATACAAGGGCGAACAGTTAAGTTAAGTAATCAAGCTTTAAGAGACTCATTTATTGCAGAAAATACAGTAACTGTGACTAATGATATAAATGAGTCATACAAGAAATTAAATAGGCTACAAGCAGTTGTAGACAAAGAGTCGGATATGATACTCTTTTATGATATTATAACTAGAAAGTAGTGGTAGCTTATGAAAATGAGTCCACTTACTGCTAGAAATATTGGAAAAAGGTTTGAGAGTTTTATTTCAATAGAGATTGAGAAGTCACTACCTAATTCAATTGTCATTCCTTTGAAAGACCTTACAATCTCTACTCAATTTACTGATATAATTGCTATAACTAGCAAGTATACGATAGGTATTGAATGTAAGGTAACAGGGTCGGATAGTTTCAAAATTACCAATATCAGACAACTTGTTAAACTAAGAAAGCTGATAAAGTTAAATAAGCATACAAAGGGTTACTTTATTGTGCATTTAGCTTATGATACAGAACTATTACTTGAGAATGTTAGGATTGTCAATGTTGGAAAAGACACTCTAAAATTACTTAAGTGGGAGGAGTTTATTAATGAAATTAAAGATAAGTAATTTCTCTGAGGTATTTATACCTTGTGAGGATGCACTTGCAGACAGGGTTTTAAAAGCTACAACCTTTGATAACCCTGAATATGAAAAGAAACAAAGGCTAGGATTATTTACAAGAAACACCCCAAAAACTTTTACACTTGCTAAAAAGCAAAGTATGGGAGTATTGGTAAGCAGTAGTTGGTTGTTTTCCAATCAATACAAAACGTTGATAGGTGAAGATTTTGCATTAGAGGAGACTCTTATCTATAACAAACCTAAAAGGTCAAATAAGTTTAGGGCTGGTAGCTCAATTGTTTTGCGGTCATATCAGATTTCAGCTGTAAAGGCTATGACTGATAGGTATGTAAAACACGGGTTCGTTAGGGGTATAATTCAAGGGACTACAGGTAGTGGTAAAACTATAACTGGTATCGCTACAGCTTTGGAACTTGGGTATAAAACAATATGGCTTACTCACAAAGTTGAACTACTTGAGCAGACCTATGAAGCTTTTAAAAATCTTACTGGAGTGTCGGTTTGTAGGTACTCGGGTGGAAACAAAGAAGCATATAAAGGTAAGCAAGTTATTATTGCTACTTATCAATCTCTTATGAAAAATACAGAAATGCTTGAGTACATTAATAAAAACTTTGATACTATGGTGGTGGATGAATGTCACCACACACCAAGTAACTACTTTCTAAAGGCTGTAAGTGAGTTGTATAAAGTAAAAAACATTATAGGACTTACTGCAACACCTATTAGAAAAGATGGGCTACAGCCTGTTATGTTATTTCACGTTGGCTCTGTACTTCACAAAATGAATAGGACTCAAATGGAACAACATTTAATTTTTCCAAAAGTAGAGTATCACATATTGAGATATAACTACTACGGAATGTCAACTAATGAAATGTCCTACATTAAGACTGTAAATGATTTAGTTAGACAAGAGGAAAGAATGGACTATGTTATTGATGTTATTAATAAGGATATACAAGGTCACTACGGTTTAGTGCTTACTGAATATGTTGCATTGGGCGAGGAAATGTTTGAAAGAGTTAGACATTTACCTGGAGTCAATGCTATTCAATATAATGCTAGGCTACCAAAGAAAGCAAAAGATAAAGCAATGAGAGCTATTAGGAGCAAGAAATACAATCTTATTATTGCAACTAATATAGCTCGTGAGGGCTTAGACTTACCGCATTTAGATAGACTTTACTTAGTTACACCTAAGAAAGGTGACTCGGATAATAAGACTCCCGATGGAACGGGGGTTGAACAGGAAGTTGGTAGAATTATGAGAACGGCTGAGGGAAAAGTTGATGCTAAGGTAGTTGATTTTGTAGATTGGAATATTGACTTATTCAAAAGGCAATGGTATAGTAGGAAGAAAACGTACGAGAGAATTAAGCTCCCTTTCAACAAAGTAGATAATACTGTTGAAGAGGAGATTGACTTCTTTGGGAGTGACACACTCAATATTACACTTTAGGAGGAACAATGAAAAAACAAGTACGATATGATATTAGAGATTATTCAGTATCAGAAATATGTGTTTTTATCGAAGATAAAGATACTGGTGAAGAGTATACCGATTGTATGGAAATAAATACAACACAAGGTCACATAGAAACATACTTCGCTGATAAAACAGAGAAGTTATTAGGAATTGATATGACAGAAGATATAAATGATAGACATATCAACTATTTAAAAAGTGTACACGATATCAATATAAACGAAATTTTAAACGAGTATGAAGAAACAAAAGAGTATCTAAAAAATAAAAACAAAAATCTAGGAGGAAATTAAAATGGCGAAAGAATTAGCAGTAACAACAAAAAAGGTAACAGATTTACAGGTAGTACAAGGATTGACTAACTTAGTTAGACAAGTAAAAGAAGACTTAGCAAGCTCAAAGGCTTACTTTGAAGCTAATGCCGACTTTGGGGCGGATAGATTTGCAAGTGTGTCTTTCCTGTCTAAAAACCAAAGGGGGCAATTTATAGACCACGGAAACGATAAAGAAAACTTAGGAGACTTCGTTTATGCAATATTTACAGGTGGGGCTAAATTATTCACCCTATGGGTTGAGGGAGAAGATAGACCACTTATACAAACAGCTGATAGAGCCGAAGCTATTGACTATATCTACAAGGGTAAAGAGGCAGAAGACCCTAGATTTGAATTGATTTCAGAGGAGAACCTTAAACAAGAATATCTTGCTGATTTAGTGTTATTAAATCAAGAAGACCTTAGAATTATTGCTGAGGGTGGAGAGATACCAGAAGTTAAATTAAAAAGATTGAGACTTTCTCCAGTTGGAAAAATTAGATTTGATGAGTATATGCAAAAATTATTTAAAGGTAGTTTTCCGGAATTTAAGAAAAATACTACATTAAATTCAGTTATTACAAAAATATATACCGTTGATGAGAAGTCAAGAAGTAACTTAAGTTATATCAACTATGCTTTCTCACCAGTAAGCGAGATATAATATGGAATTTCTAATTATATTAATAATTTTATTAGGTTTAGGTGGTTTGTTAGCATTTGTGTTTTTAATAGCATTTGCTATCATAAAAACCATAGCAGTACTTATAGGTAAAAAAGGAGAAATAGAAAAGGGGGAATAGCAATTGAAGACACAAGTATGGCAAGTTGGTGGAAAATGGATTGACCTCGATACTACAGAAGTAGGAACGTGGGTAAAGACAACCAACAATACAGACATATTCAAGTCTGTACAGGAGTATGAAGAAATAGGTAGTGACTCAACTACCTCTCCCCTCTTTTTTGATTTTGACAGCACAGATATCGCAGTGAGTCAGAAAGATACAATAAAAGTAGTTGAGTATTTACAACAGTACACAACACCTGAAATATACTTTTCAGGTAATAAAGGCTTTCATGTTATAGTGAGGCAAGAAGTGGTTGGAATAGATTTTACAGTAGATTTACATAAGAAAATGAAAAACTTTGTAAAGTTCGTTGAAAACTCTATTGAACCACTACCAACGTTAGACTATGTTGTGTACTCAAGTAAGAGAATGCTTAGAATACCAAACTCTAAGCACGGAAAATCGGGGCTATATAAGATACCTATTAGCTTGGAGGAACTAAAAAATAATACAGTTGAAGAGATAAAAGAACTAGCAAAAGAACCTAGAACTATGGTATTTCAACCCCCACTAAAGTCTTTAGACCTAAGTAACCTTTGGAACAGTCACATTATGCAATATGATGAACTGAATGCACAGGTTTACGAGGAGCAGACTTTTTGTTTTTCACCTGATAAATTTCCTGTTTGTGTTGAGGATATACTTAATAATGGTTGGAAAGTTGATGGACATAGGAACTTAGCAACTATTCAACTTGCTACTTTCTTTAAGACAATTAAAATGCCTGTTTTACAAGCTGTAGAGTTACTTGAAACTTGGGTAACTAGGTTTAGTAAGTCTCAGGGTTCTGAGCTACGTGGTAAATTAGCAAGTACAAGAACAGTTACTAATACAATCTATGAAAATAGCCAATATGTTTTTGGTTGTAATTATATAAGAAGTGTTGGTAATGCACAAAACAAAGTGGCTTGTACTGGTAGTATGTGTGAGTTTTTAGAAAGCAATGTATCAGACACAGCAGAGGAAGTAGACCTTTTCTCAACTATAAAGGCTGAGAATGTAAATAAGTTAGTAGCTACTGATGTCATTGTGGCAAGTAAAAGAAATTCTCCGTACATTGTACCTAATAAAGTAAGATATACTTGTTGGGGAAGAGATAAATGTACTAAATCACATTGCCCACTCTATTACAAACCAGATGGTTCTGGTGAGAAGAGTATAGGGCAAGATAGGGAAATCATTGCAATGCTTGGAGGTACAGACAGTATGTCAACTCAGATATTACAAAATATGTCTGGAGTACCTAGGGATTGTAAGAAATATGACATAGAAGTTCTTGAGAACATTAATATAGAAGAGGCTCTAGTGACACCTACATTAGAGAATGGTGAGTATGTTTTAAGAAAAGTTTATTTACTGAATGATTTGAATGTTGAAGAGAATAAACATTATAAATTAATTGGTAGGACTTATGCTCACCCTAAGACACAAGAGGGAACTATACTTGTTAGACAGATTAAAAGTTTAACAGATAAAATAGATGACTTTAAAATTACAGATGAAGTGATTGAAAGTATTGAGAAATTTAGAAATGACAACTCTTTAATAGAGATTGATAAAAAGATTGATAGTATTACAGCTTTCTTTGAGTGTAATATTATGAAGTTAGCCGAAAGGCAAGAACTTATATTAGGGTTATTACTAACTTACTTAAGTGTTCTTAGAATTAATACACCTTGGGAACAAGACACAAGGGGTTGGATAAACCTTATTATTCTAGGGGACACGGGAACTGGTAAATCTACAGGGGTTGAAAAACTTCAACAAGCCCTGAACCTAGGTCAAGCAACTAAAGCTGAGACTACTGGAAGAACTGGACTAGTGTATAAATTAGAACAGAATGCAGGCTCTTGGTTTATTATGTGGGGTTTAATGCCTAGAAATGATAGAGAATTACTTTGGTTAGATGAGTGTTCGGAAATACCTAAAGAGACTTATGGGGAAATGACTGAGACACGTTCTAGCGGAAGAGTACAAGTAAATAGAGCTGTAAGTGCTGAAACTAAAGCGAGAGTAAGACTTATACTCACTGGAAATGCTAAGTTTGGTAAACAAATGGCTGATTATACTCAAGCAGTTGAAAGCCTTTCAGAAATGTTTCTGAAAGAAGATATCCGAAGATTTGATTTTGGGTTATTTCTTAAATCAAATGATGTAAACACGGAAATGTACAATGAAATTATAGAAGATATTGAAAGTCCTTATGATATTCAAGACTTTAAACACTTAGTATTATTTGCTTGGAGTAGAAAATCTAGCCAAGTTATATTATCAAATGAAACAGTTAAAGCACTACAAAGTTTTTCTGGACTTATGTCTCAAGAATATGGTAATGCTACAGCAATTCCTTTGGTATCACCAAGTGACCAAAAATATAAGTTGCTTAGAATGGCTACAGCACTAGCAATCTTAACAGGTAGTATTGATAATGAAAATGTAGTTGTGTTGCCGACACATGTAGAGTACATTTACAGCTATCTAAGACAGATTTATAACCATTCCGCAGGGCTTCAATTCTTTGCTGGTAAGTCACTTGATAATGATAGACTTTCTACTGAACAGTGTGAAGAACTTAAAAGACAAATTATTGACTCTTCTCACGTTACGTTTAGTGATAATAAGGATGGCACAGCTTCTGAAGCTTACCTTGAGTTATTACAGTATTTCAATACCTCTAAAATAATCTCAGAAAAAAGTATTGACCAAAGCACTAGTATTACTGGTGATGAGGCTAAGGGGATTATGACTGTACTTATTAGGGGGCAGTGTATCAAGCAAACTCAATTCGGTTTCCAAAAGACTGGGCGATTAAATCAATTTATTGCTTGGGGTTATGAAACTGGAGTTATGCAATCAATAAAAAATTACTTATAATAAGAAAGAGAGAAAACAATGATTTTCAAGACACAAAAAATGGAGTTTATAAAAAAAGCTCCGATAGCGAAGAAACAAGCTGATAAGGTACAATGGGATACACCTAAAATAGATATCAACTATGAGACAATCATAGTTGATACTATGGAGGAACTCAAGAAGTCTATAAAACAAATAAAAAAAGATAAAATATTTTCTTTTGATTATGAGACAGCACCTAAAAAAGAGGTTAGAGAGCTTTATACTAAACTTATTAATGCTATTGATGAGACTGAAAGTAAGGACACAAAATATGATAAAAAAGAGTTGATTGAGAAGTATAAGAAGACTTCTCTCTCTTCACAAGATAGTGATGTATTTTCTATACAGTACACTGGGGATGGAAAAGTTTGTTACATTATATGGGAACTTCATAAAAAGCCAGAACTATTTGACTACATAAAAAAAGAAGTAATGCTTAATAAAGATATCCTTAAAATAGCATTCAATCTTAAGTTTGAGGCTAAGTTTACTCAACCTTGTAGAATAGCAAACCCAGTTGCAGACCCTATGCTTATGGGTATTAGGGTCTCTCAAGCTGTATTCCCTGAAAAGTTTAGTGGAAATAAATCAGTTTATGCGGGGTTTGGACTTAAAGCACAAGCAAGAAATGTATTTGGTTATACAATGACTGAATATACTAGTTTAGTTGATGTTGATAATTTAGAATTTTTTGATGATGCTTATTATAATAAGCAGACTCTGGCGACAAGTTATGCTGGAGATGATGCTATACTTTCTTATTTACTATATTTCTTTTGGGATAAATATGCCAAAGAAATACCAACTATTAACCCAGAAACTAGGTATAAAAATTATTCTGAATGGTTGCATGCAATTGAAATGCCTTTTTTCAAAGTGATTGGAGAGCTTGAATATTATGGTATAGAGTTTAATGAAAAGTTGGCTTTAGAGAAGAAGAAAGAGGCTATGGCTAATATGAGTAAGGCTAACGAAAATATAATTGCTCTAGGGCTAAAATACGGGCTCAAAATATCGCCTAGCAAGACAGGAAAGACTAAAGAGGTACGTAAATTCCTTTTTGATATATTGGGAGCTCCTTGCGAAGTATTTTCAGAAACAACTGGAGAGCAGTCTCTTGACTCAACCTCAATCTCTTTAATCAAACACTCTTTAACAAATAAAGAAAGTATGACAGCGGAAGATATAGATGCTTTAAAATTAGTTGAATACATAGAAATTATACAGAAAATGGGAGTGCTTATGAGTTCTCATATAACTGGTAGACTTAAGTACTTGGATAGAGACAGTAGAATAAGAGCACAGTACAGTCCTTTTACAGACACTTCAAGGTTAAACTCTTCAAGTCCAAATGGGCAAAACGTACCTAGGGGAGACAATGATACATTAGGAGTTAGAAAAATGTATCAACCTGCTAAGGGTAAAGTACTTGTAATGATTGATTTTAGTGGATTTGAATTACGTTTGCTTGCTTGGGCAAGTAAAGAGGATAAAATGATAGAGGCTTTTAAGAATGGTGATGACTTACATTATATGGCTAGTGAAATGTTCTTTAACAAGCCTAGGAGCGAGATTACAAAGGCTGAAAGGTCAATTGCTAAGGCGGGAATATTCGGGTTTAACTATGGGGGCAGTGGTTATAGTTTACAAAAAACTCTAATTAAGAATGCAACCTTTTTAGATATTGAAACTTGTGAGAATATTATGCAAGCAATCAATAAAACCTTTCCAAAAATAAAGCCATTTCAAATGGAAATGAAAAGATTTGCAAAAGATTATGGATTTATGGAGACTATCTTTGGTTACAGAAGACTACTACCAGACATACATTCACCTAGACCTGGGATTGTAAATAGTGCAACTAGGCAAGCTGGAAACACTCGTATTCAAGGGAGTGCGGCGGATATAATGAAACTTGCACAGATAAATATATATGAACATTTTATTGATAGTACTAGAATTAGGCAAGTTGCTCAGATACATGATGAGATTATGTTTGAGATTGACAATGACCCTGAATTTATTAAAGAGACTGTGGACACATTAATCAACATTATGCAACAAGCACCAATTGAAAATTTCCCGCTTGATATAGAAGTTGAAGCTTCTATTTCCGACAGTACGTGGGGAGATAAAAAAACTTATAAAGGGAGTGTTTAAAATGAAATATTATAATTATATAACAAGCTTTATGAGAAAAGAAGAGCTTAAAGACATTCCAAATATTGTAAAGATATTTGATAACCCAGATACTGTAGAGAATGGGTTTGAAGAGTTGTGGGTACACCCTGCTGATTTTAAACACATAAAAACAGTGTACCTTGGTAGCGAAGTCTTTGACCACCACTTATTAATAGAGTGGGCAAATAAGATACTTACAAACCATTACCATACACTTGATATAGTAGAGTATAAAACACAGCATTACTTTGAAATAAAGCTAATGACTGACCCAGGTAAACCAGAAGATACTAGAATACTTACAAAAATACCTTACGATTTAACGAGAGTTATAGACTTATCGTATGAGTTAGATAAAAAGTATGCCACAGAAAATAAACTTGAAGATAACAGGACTACTAATATTCAATTCACTTTAGACACTAGCAAGGTTAAAAGCGACCCAGTGAACTCTCCAACTCATTATCAAATGGGGCTTATAGAAACTATTGACTCAATAAAAAATATTCTAGGACACGAGAAATTTCAAGCCTATTGCACAGGCAATGTTATTAAGTACCTTAGTAGATATAGAGAAAAGAATGGATTGGAAGATTTAAAAAAAGCTGAAACATATATAAGCTTTATAATTAAGTCTTATGAAGAATGCACCACTATTCAATAACTCCAACTAAAAATAAGGCTTTTGGTTTTAAAAATTGGCTATTTGAAATTAATGACCCTAAAACTGGAATTAAGTTTCTAGTTGAATATAAAAATAGGCGGTTTATAATCTTTGATATAGAGCACCCCAACATTATTTCTGGGGTTGCTGTATATTATAAAGATAAGTTGATTGAGGCTGATATAGTGTTTAAACATTATGAAAATAAATACTGGTTTGGAGAAATAATAGAAAGACTTATGCCAATATTAATGAGAAAAACAATTCAAAAAGTACAATCGTTTGAAAAGGTAAAAATTCAAGAATACTACGAGCAAGAAAGGAGAAAAATGTAATGCAATACAAAGTAGTTATTGGAATACGTAAAAAATTAGGTAAGGTAACTTTGACCTATAAAAACATTGACCTACTTACCTTTTGGTATACTGGTGGGAATATAAATGGCGATGGCACTGATTTAATTATTTTAAAGAATTTATTTAGGGTGACTAATAAGCCAGAAGCTCAAAATTATTTTTTATTAGATAAAGTTGCACTAAAAGAATATGAGATAGAAATAAGGTTTAACCCTTATGAAATAAAGCATTTAGAAAAATTATACTTAATAAAAAAGACAGGTTTGTAGCCTGTTTTTTATTTTTTTAAAAAATTTTGTACATTTTCTATTGACAATCATTTTAGACTATGTTACAATATGTTATCTTTAAAAAATAGGAGGAAGATTTAAATGAGAAAAAAGGCTATAAAAATAATAAGTGGGGGGGTATATTTAAGTGGGTTGTTACTTTGTATAAGTAACCCTACAGCAAATGAACCTATCTTAAAACAAATTGTAGGTTTAGTATTAGTAATAATATCAGTACCAGTATTAATAGGTTCTTTAGGGGGGTTGGATGATTAATTTCTTTACAGAAAGAAAGATTAACAAAAAAAGTAGGAACTACTTAAACCAAATCTACCCTACTGTCTATAGTATGTCTGATAAATTATTGCAAGAATACGTAGAGATAGGTTTAGACTTAGGCGAATATAAAGTAACTGAGCCACCAACTCTTGACTCTTTAGTGCTAGCAAGTGTGGGTGAGGAACTTGAGGATTGGCAAATGTTATATATATTCTCACCAATAAGACCAAGCGATATACCTAGAACTTTAGATAACTACAAGAATATCACAATGTTATTTGCAGTAGCAACTGTATTTAATCAAAGATTTAAAAAAGGAATGGAGTTGAAAAACTTTAGCTACGATTTAAAAATAGGGGGTAACAAAAATGTTTAAAGGGATATTATCAGTATTCATATTTGTGAGTGCTTTAGCAACTGAAACAGGGAATGCAAGTTGGTACGGGGAAAGCTGGAATGGTCGTAAGACTGCCAGTGGGGAAATATTTGACTCAAGTAAAAATACTTGTGCTCACAATAAAATAAAAATGGGTACAATTATAAAGGTTACGAATGTAGAAAATGGTAAGTCAGTTACCTGTAAAGTCAATGATAGAGGGGGCTTTGCAAAATATGGTAGAATACTTGATATGAGTAAAGGCTCTTTTTCAACTATAGGTAATATAAACAGAGGGGTTATTAAAGTAAAAATTGAAATAATAAAATAATAAAAATAAAGGAGAGAAAATATGAAATTTCAAGGAGTGAATTTTAAAGCGGAGATTAGCCCAGATAACCCTAATAAATGCTTGGTGGAGTATACTTCACCTGGAGAAGTAGCAACAGGTATTAGTTTCGCTTTTACAGACTATATAAAACATAGTTTTCACGTTGGAGATAGGGTTGTGCTACCTACGGCAATGATAAAAGATTATGTAGAAAAAGAAAAAGAGTTAAAAGTTGTTTTAACTGAGGTTATTTTAGATTGTGATGACAATATATATTTAGAAAATTGTGCTTTATCGAATGTAAAAATTATTGGAGATATTAATATATCAGCTTCGGTTATAAGGGGTAGTATATACCCTAATAATTATAATGCAAGAGATATAGCTTTAAATTCTTATATTACAGACACTATTATAAACGATTGTTTTATAAATGCTAAGTTTATGAATATAAATGGTAGTAGTGTAACTAACGTTATTTTAAAAGCTTACAACTTATTAGTTGATAATAGTAACATTGCAGGGAGCTCTATACACGGTATGCAAACTGCTCATATGACTAACAGTAATTTAAAGAGTTGTGTGCTACGAAGAAACTTTAAAGTAACAAATTCCGAATTGGAAAACGTAGCTATTGACTTGTACAGAAACTATTTGTATGCCTTGGATAGTACTATAAAGTTTGAAACTCTTATGAATTTTAACTCGGATATGTCACCACATTTTACCTTTACTAATGCAACTATTAGATGTGTAGAAGATATTCAATTTGGAAAGTCTGGGGAGCAATTTACCAGAAATGAAAAAGATTTCTTAGAAATGATAGGCTTTATACCTAGTAGAACTACGAGTTTCAGAGTTACTAAAAGTTCAAGTAGAACTTACAAAGTGTATAGTAGTCAAATAGATATTAGAGCAGTAAGCTCTTATGAAGACTTTACAGCACCTAATAGATTAAGACTTTTGAAAATACTTGTTAAGTATAGATTAATATCTAAAATTAGAGCTCAAGTGATTTTAAATGCTTATAACTATACAGAAACTTTTTCAAAAGATTGGGAACAGATTTCTCTTGAAGAGTTTAAAAAAACATCAAGTGCTTGGAAATACCTTGACCCTAATAAAATGATAAGAGCTAACTATTACCTACGTTGGCTTACAGACAATGACTATGAAACTTTTAGTAAAGGGAAACAAAATAGATATGTATGGTCGCCGTATCTTGGAGTATACATTTTAAATTCTCGTGCTATCTACAGCATTGCACCTGATAACGGAATGTTATTTGAGTATACGGACTCACACCAGGAATTAGAGTATTGGTTTGAATATAAGCAATTCTTTTTTGTACCTTACAATCTAGTAACTAACTCTTTAAACCTTACCACTGTTGAAGATGACTACGATGATGAAGATGACTACGATGATGAAGATGAAGATGACTACGATGATGGATACTTAAGGGCTATGAATAATGGTACTTATTGGAGAGAAAACTGGGATAGAGTAAACACCAACATAAATGGTATTAAACTCTTCAGCATGGATGATACTTACCCAGAATATATAACGTTTAACGGTCATATCCTTGAAGTTGCGGATTATTCCGATGTAATTAAATCCTATCATTCAACCACAAAAAATAAATTTGTGGGAGTTGGGGATTATTTCCTTGGGGTTGAATTAGAGATGGAAATGGAGGACTATAGTAAGAGAAATGTTGTATATGAAAAGTTACATAGACTAATACATAGCAATAAGAATTTTGTTTTAGAACGTGATGGCTCACTTAATTATGGGTTTGAATTAATTACACAGCCACACACATACGAGAAACTACTTAAAACATTGAAAGTAGTTGAAGAGATACCTAATGTATCAGCTAAGTCTTCACGTTGTGGAATGCACGTGCATATATCAAAAAAAGCTTTCAAAGAAGAGCTGGAACAAGGTACATTGATTTTAATTTGTATGCACCTACAGAATTACTTTAAAAAGTTTTCGGAAAGAAAATCTTATGATTATTGTAGATTATATCTAAGGGGGGAAACTTTCAATGCTATAGACTCTTGGAACAAAGTGTTTAGCAACCGCTCTGAAAGACGCATGTTTATTAACTTAACTAACAGTCAGACAGTTGAGTTTAGAATTTTTCAAGGGTCTACACACTTACCAACTATAGTTGCAAATGTGCAAATGGTAATAATTTTACAGAAACTTGTAAGAAACTTATTATTGGAATTAGGAATAGATTTTAATGCCCAAAAAACCCCTGAAAATTTCGAAAGAATAAAAGAAAGAGTATTAAAACTTGATAGAACGGATTTAATTAATATAGCTGAAAGCCAGGATTTTAGCGAGTTCATAGAAAAAAACCGTAAAATAAAAAAATAAATGTAAAATAATGCTTGACTAAAATTATTTTATATGATAATATACTGTTAGATAAAGAAAACCAAAACAAAAAAACCAAGGAGGAAACAAATTATGTGTATAATTATTAACAAACCAAAAGGAGTTGCTGTGCCAGACTCAGCAACTATAAAACAATGTTGGGCTAGTAACCCACACGGAGCAGGGGTTATGTATTCAACAGGAACAGAAGTTGTGATAAAGAAAGGGTTCATGACCCTTGAAGAATTTGAAAAAGAGATAGCTGAAATCGAAAATCCAACGGAACGTGGTATAGTCTATCACTTTAGGATTACTAGCCACGGGGGAACTAACCAACAGAACACTCACCCGTTTCCAATAAGTGGAGATATTGAAGATTTAAAACTATTGGAGCTTACAACTGATATTGGCTTTGCTCATAACGGAATAATAAGTTTAACAAGCAATGATATGGACATACATAAATACGGTATCTCAGATACAATGGTATTTATAGAAAAGTATGTATCTAAAATATTTAAATTATCGAATAGAAAATTGAAACAAGAAGTATTGGATTTAGTTGATGATTTAGGGAAAAGTAAATTTTCGCTTATCAATTCAAAAGGGGAAATATTTGAATTAGGGTTTTTCATTGAAGAAAAAGAAACTGGTTTAAGCTTTTCAAATAGTAGTTACAAACCATATGTACCTAAAGTTTACAACTATACTTATGGGGGTAAGACTTACTCTTATGGCACAGATGGTGAGAAATATTATAAAAATGATTGTATTAGTGATGAAGATTTTGAAGAGGTTGACTTTGACTATTTCGGAGAAATTGTAGATAGCTCAGCATTCTTTGTCACAAACAAGGGTAAATTCAATACAGCACTTATGTTGCTAGAACTTGAGACTATAAACGTTACTAAGACAGATATAAATGCTACTATTGATATGTATGAGGGCTACACTAAAGACATTTTACTAAAAGATTTAGCTGATACACTGGATAAAACATTATCAACTAGTATTTTAAAAATAGTTTCTAAACTTACAAAAACTGAGATATTGGTTTTAATTACTAAAGCCCTTGCTAGTTGGGATGTTATGTATGGCAGTTAAACTAAATAAAACAACAATTACAATGTTACTTGTAATGAGAAAAAACGGTAAGTCAGTTACTGAGATAGCTAAAAGGCTCTCAGTAACTAGGCAAACTGTTTACAATTATATAGAGCCTGTTAAGAATAGGGCTAAGATATCAGAAAGAAATAAAAGAGATTATGAGAAGTGGATAGGGGGTAAATATGCACTGCCCAAAATGTAATGATAAAAAATTAAAAGTAATTGATAGTAGGGATAGAGAATTGCATGCCAATTCACTCATTAGAAGAAGAGAATGTACTGCCTGTGGCTATAGATTTAATACAAAAGAAGTTGTTATCTCTGTAGCATATAAAAGTGAACCTAGGGTATCTACAGGGGCTACATCCTTAAATAGTAAAAAAGCCGTTGTACAAAAACAAAAAATACAAAAAATACAAAAAATACAAAAACCAAAAGAGCTGGATATTGACATTGCAAGTATCTTAGACTCAATCTAAAAGGAGAATTAACATGACAGTTGAAAAAATAGAACAAATAAAAGAAATGCATAAAAGCGGAAAGAGTATCGCAACAATTTCAAAAGAGTTGGTTATTAGCAGGTCAAGTGTCTACTACATTGTAGACCCTATGAAAAAAGAGCAAGCTAAAAAACAGGCTCTAGCTAACTATTATAAAAATAAAGAAAGTAGAAGAGAAACACAAAAAATTTACTACGAAAAAAATAGGGCTGATTTAAGGGCAAAACAAAAAGAGTATTATGAAAAAAGAAAGGGGTAGACTATGCAACATAAAATTTACTGGAGCAATAAAAATGTAGGTAAAACTAAGTGTATTATATTTTCTATGTTTCATTATGAGCAAGGTAGAAAGGTCATAGACTTTATGATTTTATCTAAAAAAAGGTATAACAAAAGAAAAGCAAATATAGAGATAAGAACGACACCTGCTATAGAGAAATTATTGCAAATATACCTAGAAAATAAAGGTATACTAAGCAATCATTTTTTACTAAGAGAAAAAAACTTTTTCGATTTACTTGCTGAAAAGCCCGATAAAATGTGGGGCGGTGACATTGAAACACAGCTTATAAATATGCCCCAAGACTCAAGAACAGTTGCGAGTTTTGAGAACCTACAAATGTATATAAAGGCTAAGGTACAAGGCTACAAAGACATTAATGAGCCTTTCGCACACTTACCAACTAGAGAGTGGGAAATGAGCGACTGAGAGAAACATTTTAAACAAGTAATAACTACTAGACTAGCAACACCTGGTCTACACTTATTCGAAGACTTAACAATTATAGCGACATAAGAA
>ERZ650302.483-NODE-483-length-21895-cov-20.102152_pt1 | contig 21895 bp, 23 predicted proteins | sample MGYA00376238_ERZ650302 | MGnify/ENA primary metagenome ERZ650302 (study PRJEB26733, sample SAMN07839298) | wastewater metagenome | biome: urban; feature: wastewater treatment plant; material: waste water | place: USA: North Carolina | collected 2016-04-28 ... | reverse complement strand
CGCCGAAAAAGTAGATGCATTTTTGAGTTAAATCCTAAATCAAATTATATTTTTTGAGGGGAGGTTTTCTACGGGAAACTTCCTCTTTTTTTATCTCTTTAAATTTTGTTGATTTATTGTTGCGCAAAGTCGGGAGACTTTGTCAATGCAGAGTAAGCCACGAAGCAATCAATAGAAGCATAATTTTAAAACTATTTCAGAACATGAAACGCTGAAAGGGTTTTGCTTATTTTTAACAAAAAAACTATCTTTACAACCAATAATATTTTTGAAATGTCACAATCAGTAGAACCGAATATTGCAGACCTTGCTAATGGTTGGCTTAAATCACATAAGTTAAATTATAAATTAGAGCAAGAGTCTCTTAATGCCGAAATAGACAAAGCTCTTTCAGATTATTTTACTAAAAATGGAGGAACAGGGGCTAATCGTCCTGATGCAAAATTATTATTGCAAGACAAAAACCTTAATTGGTATCCTATTCTTGTTGAATATAAAGGGTATAAAAACAGTTTGGTAAAGCTTGATGCTAACCACCAAGTAGAAAACAGAACTGCTAAGAACGAGCCCCATTTTAAAAACATTAATTCTTTTGCTGTTAACGGAGCGGTTCATTATGCTAATGCGCTTTTACATCATACGAGCTATACCGATATTATAGCAATTGGTATGACAGGCTATAAAGATGATGCAGGCAAACTGCAACATAAAATAGGGGTGTATTTTGTTTCTAAAAGTAACCTTGGTGCTGGACAAAAAGTAGGTGAGTTCTCCGATTTCTCTTTTTTAGCACCTAAAAATTTTGATGCGTTTATTGAGAAAGTAAAAACCTTGAGTTTATCTCAAGAAGAACTGGATAAACTAAAAGAACAAAGAGAAAAAGAAATAGACATTAGTTTAGTAAAGCTAAACAATGATATTTACCAAAACGAAAAAGGATTGGGCGAGAATGACCGTGTTTATCTTGTTGCAGCTTCCATTATTGCTACTCTTGGGATACCTGGTAAAGTTGCTCCACTAGAAAAGACAGATTTAAAATCTTTAACGGAAACAGGTAACAAAGATGGTGATATCATCGTGCGAAAAATTAAAGCTTTCTTAGATGCAAAAGATTTGCCTCAAGAGAAGAAAGAGCTTATTATAAGAACACTATCCAATACTCTTTTAACAGAAAACATTAACAAAGTAGTAGAGGGCGAAAGCCAACTGAGAAGAGTTTTTACTAAAATTGTTGATGATTTAGGTATTTATTATAAGATTGGTTTAACTACCGATTTTACTGGCAAACTTTTCAATGAAATGTACGGTTGGCTAGGCTTTAGTCAAGACAAATTGAATGACGTTGTTCTTACTCCTTCTTATGTAGCAACTCTTTTGGTGAGACTGGCAAGGGTAAATAAAGATTCTTTTGTATGGGATTTTGCAACGGGTTCGGCGGGGCTATTGGTAGCAGCGATGAATGAAATGCTAACCGATGCTAAAAACACCATTACCTCACCAGAAGAATTAGCGCAAAAAGAAATTAAGATAAAAGCCGAACAATTGCTTGGGTTAGAGTTGCTTTCAAGTGTGTATATGTTGGCTATTCTTAACATGATTTTAATGGGTGACGGGAGCTCTAACATTCTTAATAAAGACTCATTGATTGATTTTGACGGAAATTATGGCTTTGGTAAAACAGATAGTAAATTCCCAGCTGATGCCTTTATCCTAAACCCTCCGTATTCTGCCAATGGCAATGGGATGAATTTTGTGGAAAAAGCATTAGGAATGATGAACAAAGGTTATGCGGCTATTATTATTCAAAATTCTGCGGGTTCTGGTAAAGCAAAAGACTATTGTGTAAGTATTTTACAAAAACACACCCTTTTGGCAAGTATCAAAATGCCAATCGACATCTTTATTGGTAAATCTAGTGTTCAAACTAATATATATGTTTTTAAAGTAAACGAAAAACACCATAAAGAAGAGATGGTAAAATTCATTGATTTTTCTAATGATGGCTACACTCGAACCAACCGTAAAAAATCAACCAATAACTTAAAAGACACAGATAAGGCAAAAGAACGATATGAAGAGTTGATAAATTTAGTACGATTCGGCAAAAGTAAACTCTCTATTTTTACCGATAAAGAATACCACGAAGCTACAATAGACCCTGCAAATGGTGCTGATTGGAACCAAACGGCACCTATAGACACCAAACCTACCTTACAAGACTTTAAAAAGACAATAAGCGACTATTTGGCTTGGGAAATAAGTACACTTCTAAAACAAAACACACTAGAAGAAGAGCTGGGAAAGTAAATGCCCCACTCAACGAAAAATTAAAAAGTGTAGAGTGGGGTGAATTTAAACTGGGAGATTTGTTTGAAATTAAACCAACTAAATATTATCGTTTACAGAACGAAGAAATAATTTCCAAAAATGGAAATGTACCTTTGGTTTCAAATTCTTCAATTGAAAATGGAGTAATGGGATTTTCAAATTTAAAACCTTTAAATAAAGGAAATACATTAACGTGTTCAGATACTACATTAGGTGCTGATACGATGTTTTATCAACAAAAAGATTTTATTGGCTACTCTCATATACAGCATTTAGTTCCAAAGTTTAAGCCTTTTAATAAAGAAATTGCCTCTGCAATAATTTCTGCTTGTATAGTTGCTACTTCAAAAAAGTATGACTACGGAAATAAGTTTAACCGTGATGCAATGAATAAAACTATAATTCATCTACCTACCAAAAACGGCAAAATAGATTTTGAATTTATGGAAAGTTTTATAGCAGAGTTAGAAGCAGAAAGAATTAATAAATTAGATGATTACTTAATTGCTAATGGATTAAAAGATTATACTTTAACTGCTGAAGAAAAACAAGTGTTAAAGGATTTTGAGAAGCAAAAATTTGGAGAATTTAATGTTATAGATGTATTTGATGTTAAAAACACAAAAAGCATTTTATCAAGAGATATAATTGAAAATAGCGGAGATACACCTTATTTGTGTGCAAGTACTGAAAACAATGCGATAAGTTCATATATTTCTTATGATGAGAAATATTTAGATAAAGGTAATTGTGTTTTTATTGGAGGTAAAACTTTCGTTGTTACTTATCAAGAGAAAGATTTTTATTCAAACGACAGTCATAATTTGGCATTATATTTTAAAAATAAAATAACCAAATTGAACCAATTATATTTAGCAACTTGTATCAATAAAAGTTTAGGACATAAATATTCTTGGGGAAATAGCATTAGTAAAGCTAAAATACAATCAGACAAAGTTTCTCTTCCAATAAAAGATAACCAACCCGATTACGAACTCATGGATACCTTAATTTCGGCTATTCAAAAATTGGTGATTAAAGATGTAGTTTTGTATGTTAATGATAAAAAAAATGGTTAAAATAAAATTTAGCCATTTTTTTTATTATCAATAGCATAATCATCAATATTTTTCTTATTTTTGAAAAGTATTAACCATTAAAAACTAATTAACTATGACAACTATTTTAAAAACAAAACCCGCTTAAGACTTTTTACAGTTCGTTATAGGGAAGTATAAGTTTCATCCAACATTGTAAGAACTCCCGACAAGGAGAACTAAAGTTGGTTTGCCCCGTCGGAACTCCCGACGATGAGAACTAGAGTTGGTTTGCTCCGTCGGAACTCCCGACAAGGAGAACTAAAGTTGGTTTGCGCTGTCGGAACTCCCGATAAAGAGAACTAAAGTTGGTTTGCACCGTCGGAACTTCCGACGACGAGAACTGAGGTTGGTTTGCCCCGTCGGAACTCCCGACGGCGAGAACTAGAGTTGGTTTGCTCCGTCGGAACTCCCGACGGTAAGAATTGAATAAAAAAAACATTTTCCTTTTTCCACGGTTTACAGCGTAGATAAGGGAATTTTAAATAACCTATTATTAATCTTTAACTCAAATTTCATGGAAAAATTAAAAATCACTCCGTTGGATGTAGCAAAACTTCATCACGCAGAATTCGGGCAATTTATCATTCGTCTTATTGAAGATTTTGGCAAAACTTCATTAGATGCTAATACTGATGCAGACTTTAAGGCGATGTATGATGGTTTGCAAGCACAAATTCCTACTTATAATAGTGCTTTAGAACAAATACGCGCTAGTGAAGAATCTAAAAAAATTGCAGAAGCAGACCAAGTGCGAGACAGTGATGTACAAGCGCTGAAAGATAGTATTAAACCATACAGAAGTGCCAAGACACAAGCTGAAAAAGATGCTTATACGGCTGTAAAAATTGTGCTAGACCAATTCAAAGGCGTAGAAAGCAATTCGTACGAAGAAGAAACCAATAAACTAAATTTGCTTACTACCAAACTGCTTTCAGCAGATTATACTTCTGCTCTCGATACATTGGGTGTCAAAAAGTTTGTAGATAATCTTTCGGCAAGCAATACTGCATTTAATGAGATTTTTGCACACCGCTCTTATCAGACATCGCAAAAAGTAACCTATAACGTGAAGGCTCTACGCAAAACCATGATGCAAGATTATAGCAAAATGGCAAATTATATGGTTGCACTAGCAAATGTAAAAAGTGATGCTTTTTACAAAAGTGTTTTAGATGTTATTAATAATAGCAGAAAATACTATGCAGATGTTTTGGCGAGAAGAAATAGCACGTCTAATGTGGCACCTACCAATCCTACACCACCAGTACAATAAATTAAAATCCCTTTCAGAATTTTAATCGCTGAAAGGGATTTTTTTCTGTGGAAAACTTCCTTTTTGTTTTACTTTCGTATCTCGTTAAATTTTCCGATATTTGTAAGTCTTTGAAAAAAGCAAAAATTTAATCAAAAATTATATAAAATAAACTCGCTGAAAGCCAAAAGCAGAAAGCAGAATGCATTTATTATGAGTCAAAAACAATATACAGCAAGTAGTATTCAGGCATTAGAAGGTATGGAGCACGTACGTATGCGCCCTTCTATGTACATTGGTGATGTAGGTTTAAGAGGTCTTCACCATTTGGTTTATGAAGTAGTAGATAACTCTATCGATGAAGCTTTGGCAGGATATTGTGATACTATTACAGTTGCTATTAAAGAAGGTAATGCTATAGAAGTTACAGATAACGGACGTGGTATTCCTGTAGATTTTCACGAAAAAGAACAAAAATCTGCCCTAGAAGTGGTAATGACCAAAATTGGTGCAGGTGGTAAATTTGATAAAGATTCTTATAAAGTTTCTGGTGGTCTTCACGGAGTTGGGGTTTCTTGTGTTAACGCACTTTCTAACGAAATGATTACTACCGTTTATAGAGATGGTAATGTTTATCAGCAAGTATATGCAAGAGGTAAAGCTCAAACTGGTGTCGAAGAAATTGGGCACAGTGAGCATAGAGGTACCAAACAGTTCTTTCAGCCAGATGATACCATTTTTACAGAATTAGTCTATAATTATGATACGCTAGCAAACCGTTTAAGAGAGCTTTCTTATCTTAACAAAGGAATTACCATTACCATAACAGACGAAAGAGAAAAATTAGAAGACGGAACTTTCAAAACCGAAACATTCCATTCTCAAGGTGGTCTTAAAGAATTCGTAGAATATATCGATGGCAACCGAGAATCTATTATGGAACACGTAATCTTTATGGAAGGCGAACGTGATGATATTCCGGTAGAAGTAGCGATGCGTTATAATACCTCATTTAACGAAAATCTTCACTCTTACGTTAATAATATCAATACTCACGAAGGAGGAACTCACCTTGCAGGTTTTAGAAGAGCTCTTACAAGAACGCTTAAAAAATATGCAGACGAATTAGGACTTCCTGCAAAAGAAAAAGTAGAAGTTACAGGTGACGACTTTAGAGAAGGTCTTACAGCAGTAATTTCTGTAAAAGTGATGGAACCTCAGTTCGAAGGACAAACCAAAACTAAATTAGGAAACTCCGAAGTTTCTGGAGCTGTAGATAAAATTGTAGGCGAAATGCTTACCAATTTCTTAGAAGAGCATCCAAACGAAGCAAAAACCATTGTTCAGAAAGTAGTTTTAGCGGCTAAAGCAAGACAAGCTGCTAAAAAAGCAAGAGAAATGGTTCAGCGTAAATCTCCGTTAGGTGGTTCTGGTTTACCAGGTAAATTGGCAGATTGTTCTTCTAAAGACCCTGAAATTTCTGAAATCTTCTTAGTGGAGGGAGATTCTGCAGGTGGTACTGCTAAACAAGGTAGAGATAGACATTTCCAAGCGATTCTTCCATTAAGAGGTAAAATCTTGAATGTTGAAAAATCTATGCTTCATAAAGTGTATGATAATGAGGAGATTAGAAATATCTACACTGCACTTGGGGTTTCTGTAGGTACTGAAGAAGATAGCAAAGCTCTTAATATTTCTAAACTTAGATACCATAAAGTAGTAATTATGACCGATGCTGATATTGATGGTTCTCACATTTCTACTCTTATTCTTACTTTCTTCTTTAGATATATGAAGGAATTGATAGAGCAAGGTTATATTTACATTGCTCAACCACCTTTGTACTTATTAAAAAGAGGAAAAAAAGAAATGTACGCTTACAACGAAAAAGAAAGAGAAGCGATGGTTGCAGAAATGTCACCAGATGGTAAAGGTGTAGAAATTCAGCGTTACAAAGGTCTTGGTGAGATGAATGCAGAACAACTTTGGGAAACTACTCTAAATCCTGAACACCGTATTCTGAAACAAGTAACCATAGAAAGTTTAGCAGATGCAGACAATGTATTTTCTATGTTGATGGGAGACGAAGTTCCGCCAAGAAGAGAATTTATTGAGAAAAACGCAGTATATGCTAATATTGATGTATAATACATCAAGTTAAATCATAAAAAAAGAAGCATCGAAAAATGCTTCTTTTTTGTTTTTTAGAACCAACCTTTTCTACCAACTTGGTAAGTATTGTAAAATTCTTCGTCTGATTTGGTAAGGTAGATAATTCCTTCTACGAAAGGAATAATTCCTGCTAATCCGCAAGATACTAAGGTGATTACAATTTGAATAATACCTTCTTTTGTGTAGCCTAGTATAAACTTATGAATTCCTAGATACCCTAATAATAATGCTAAAACACCAGCTAATACCTTTTTGTTTTCTTGATTTTCCATTTCTTCAAATTTTGTTTTTCCAAAAATACTGTTTTTTAGAAAAAAATAAGTGATTTATTTCAGTTTTTGCGAAAATTTTTGACTTTTAGTTTTTTATTAAAACCAATTTATTTAATTAATTTTGCACCTATGCAAAAAATAGCCTTCATTATTAATCCGTTTTCTTCCAAAGGTAATTATCAACCGCTTCTAGAAGAGTTGAAAAATAAAATTGAAAATCCTTTGGTTTACATATCAGATTCCATTAACGGAACTGATGACTTTATCAAAAATAATTGGGAAAATGTAGAGGTTTTTGTGGCAATTGGTGGTGATGGCACTATTTCTACCGTTGCCAAAAGCATTATTAATAGTGATAAAATCTTAGGAATAATTCCTGCAGGTTCTGGTAATGGTTTTGCCAATGAAACTCAATTTAATATTGGTTTAGATCAACTTCTCAAGAAATTAGAAGCTCAAAATTTTAAAGAAATTGATACCTTCACTGTGAATGGTAGATTTTCTATTAACGTTGCAGGAGTTGGCTTTGATGGAGCAGTGGTAGAAGCTTTCGAAAAAACATCTAGAGGTTTTAAAAATTATATCAAAACATCTATTCAGACGTATTTTAAATACCAACCTATCAAAATTACTTTCGAAGAAAAATATAAAAAATACAATGGCAAATATTTGATGATGAATATTGCCAATACACGCCAATTCGGGAATAACGCCTATATTGCTCCACACGCTAGCAAAAGCGATGGTTTGCTAGAAATTGCTTTGGTCAAAAAATTTCCTTTTACACACGCAGCTACTTTTGCCTATAGAATGTTTACCAAAAAATTGGTCGAAAATAAACATTTAAAATATATTTCCGTTTCTGAAATTGAATTTACCGTAAACTCTAATTTATGGCATTTAGACGGCGAGTTCAACAATATAGAGTCTCCTATAAAAGTAAAAGTTTTACCAAAAAGTTTAAGAATTTTGATTTAAAGAGACTCTTAATCTCCCAAACCTTCTTTATACCTTTTTAAAGCTCTTTCTCTGGCAAATTTGTGTTCTATTATTGGCTTTGGATAAGTCGAAGTTCCAAATTCTTTTACCCATTTTTTAATATAAATAAATTTTGGGTCAAATTTTTTCTGCTGTTCTTCCGGATTGAAAACTCTGAAATACGGAGCAGCATCACAACCGCTTCCTGCGCTCCATTGCCAGTTTCCATTGTTGGCAGAAAGGTCGTAATCCATTAATTTTTCTGCAAAATAAGCTTCGCCAATTCTCCAATCGGTAAGCAAATGTTTGGTTAAAAAACTAGCGCAAACCATTCTTACTCTGTTGTGCATCAATCCCGTTTCGTTCAATTCTCGCATTCCTGCATCTACAATGGGATAACCTGTTTTTCCTTCGCACCATTTTTGGAAGAGTTCTTCATTATTTTCCCAAGCTATGTTATCATATTTTTCTTTGAATGAATGATGAATGACTTTAGGAAAATGCCACAAAATTTGCATAAAAAACTCTCTCCAGATTAATTCTTTTAAATAAGTATTATCATTGAGTTTGCAAGCAGTTTTTACTAATTTTCGAGTGCTAATAGTCCCAAAACGCAGATGAACACTCATTTGCGAGGTTTCTTTAGTAGGTAAATTTCGGGTTTCGTGGTATTTTTCTAGAATTTCGAGATTAATTTTTGGAGGTTCAAATAGATAATTGGTTTTTTTGAAACCAATATGTTCTAAGGTGATGTTGTGTTTTTCAATATTTAATAAATTATCAAGTTTTTTCTCCGAAGCGAAAAATTCTAAATTTTGGTCATTAAATTTTAAAAGCCATTGTCTAGAATAAGGAGTATAAACGGTGTATGGTTTACCATCTGCCTTTACAATTTCATCTTTTTGGAAGATTACTTGGTCTTTAAACTGATAAAAATTAATGTTTTTTGAAGCTAAAAAATCTTTTATATCTTGGTCTCTTTTGATGGCATAAGGTTCATAATCCTCATTGCAAAAAACATTTCCAATTTCATATTGCTGACTCAGATTTTCATAAATTTCTAATGGTTTTCCATAAAAAATTTGAATAGATTTGCCTTGTTTTTCTAAATATTCATTGAGTTTTTCTAGAGCTTGAAATATAAAATCTACCCGTTTATCTTCTTTATTTTCAAGTTTTTCTAAAATATTGGTATCGAAAATAAATATCGGCAAAACGGGGAGTTCAGATTGTAGAGCTTCATATAAACCGTGATTGTCGATCAAACGTAAATCTCTTCTGAACCAAAATAAATTGAGTTTTGTTTTCATCAAAATGTGTAGAAATTTTAAATTAAAGAATTGATTTCATCAATTTCTGCGGTTTTATATTCTTGATAAATATGAAAATGAAACTCATTGAGTTTTCTTAGAAGTTTTAGCAAATTTTCTTTTTCTTCGTCTTCTAATTTGGCAGATAAAACTCTAGAAGTTACCGTAACATCATTGATGGATTCTAAAAATGTTTTTTTTCCTAGATCAGTCAGTTTTAATCGGGTAGTTCTCTTGTCATTTTCATCAGGGAATTCTTCAACCAAATTATTTTTTACCATTCTTTTAATGATTTCAATACCAGTTTGTTTTTCGTGGGCATTTCGTTCTACCAATTGCATTTTGGTGAGTGTTTCTTCGTCCATCAATCGGTAGAGATAGGTAAATTCTTCGTTTGCCAAGTGCGGAAAATCCTTCAAACCACGCCGAATCATTTGTTTGGTAAATCGTCCCAAAAGAATGACTTGTTTGGCAATTTCGTTCTCCAAATCAAAAACTTTTTGGTTTTCTTTTTTGAATAATTCGGTAGGATTTACGGCGTTATATGCTTTTTCGTTTAGCCAAATTCTAAATTCTTCTATCGTGGCATTAGATTTATTCTTTTCTTTTTGAAATTCGTCAATTTCAAGAATTACATTGATTAAAAAGTTGGTATTCATCATTATTCAGTTTAAATTTTTAGGCTTCCTATTCCTCCATCTATTCCTATTATTTGTCCCGTAATCCAACTGCTGGAATCGGAGAGTAAAAATACAACCATTTTTGCAATTTCTTCGGCATTTCCTATTTTCTGTAACGGATGTCTTTTAGCCGAAGTTTCTCTACGTTCTTCCGAAGATAGTAATTGTGCAGCTAATTTGGTATCCGTTAAAGAAGGAGCAATAGCGTTAATTCTTATTTTTTGCGCAGCAAATTCTGCGGCTAAACTTCGGGTAAGTCCTTCTATTGCAGCTTTGGAAGATGCGATAGAAGCGTGAAAAGGCATTCCCATTTTGGCAGCAACCGAACTAAAAAGTACCAAACTTGCACTTTCGGATTTTTTCAGATTCGGAAGCAGTTTTTGAATGGTTTTTACGGCTCCTAAAACATTGATTTCGAAATCATTTCTGAAATCGACTTCGGATAATCGGTTGAATGGTTTTAGATTAATACTTCCGGGAGCGTAAATCAAGCCATCGATCACTTCGGGAAACGGAATATCGTCGAGATGATCTTGCAAAATATTTTTTTCAAAAAATTGAATGTTGAGTGTTTCTAATTCTGAAGTTTTGGTCTTAGAAATTCCCAAAACGTGATGGGAATGTTGAAGTTCTTGAGCGGTTGCCAATCCAATTCCGCTTCCACAACCGATGATGACGATGTTTTTCATATTTTTTTTAAAAATTTTCTCACAGATTTTATATTTTTTTTCTCACAGATTACACAAATCTCAAATCTCAAATCCCGAATCTCAAATCCCGAATCTCAAAACTCGAACCTCGAATCTCATATCCCGAACCTCGCTCATCTTTTCGAAATTTTATTGAGACTGATGGTTCTTTGTCGGCTGCATTTAAACCTTTCTATCTCTGGATTTCTTTTCATTAGATGTTTTTGACTGATGCCAGAATTTACTCTTTTTCGCCAAAGGTTGAAGGAGCTTCTTTTGAGTTCGGTTCGCATTAATTTGATGACTTCACTTTCGGGTAGCCCAAACTGAAATTCGATAGCTTCAAAAGGTGTTCTATCTTCCCAAGCCATTTCTATAATTCGATCGATATCTTTAATTGTTAGATTGTTTTTCACTACAGTTTATTCAGAATTTTAGATTTGTTTTTCCTGCATTTTTCGATTCAATATTTTACTTCATTCCAATTTTTCTCCCATTTTTTTCGCCAGTTGAAAGGTAAACCACAAACCAAACATTTTTTGGAAGGCAAATTTTTGGGCATTTTATTTTATGTATTTTTTAAATCGGTTGATTTCTATATTTTCCGCTCGTAAATCGTGCATCATATTGTATAGACCAAAAAATGTACGGTTCAGATAAATAAAATGGCGCGAACCACGATTGGTATTCATCGTTTTCAGTTCATTCAATTTCGCGTATTTCTGACCAATATCTGCTATTTTTTGGAAAAAATTTTCATCAGAAAAATCAAAATATTCTTCATTAAAAGGCTGGGTAAACAATTCCAACATTTCGTGGAACAATGCACTGAAAAACTGTTTTTCTTCCACCGAATCTTCGGTTCTGAGGATTTCTAATTCGTAGAGTTTTTGGTTAAAAAAATCGGGGTTTTGTAGATTATCTTTTTTTGCCAATTCGAAATACGGCTCGTAAAAATCCATCGGAATTTCTTTGATGCAGCCAAAATCAATCACCATTAATTCTTTTTCTTTGGAAACTAAAAAATTTCCCGGATGCGGATCTGCGTGAACCTGTTTCAGAATGTGCATTTGGTACATATAAAAATCCCAAAGTGTTTGTCCGATTTGGTTTAAATAGGATTGAGAATGTTTTTCTTTGATGAATTCTGAAAAATGTTTTCCGTGCATCCAATCCATCGTGATGATTTTTTCGCTGGAAAATTCGGGGTAATAATTCGGAAACTTCAAATTCGGAATGTGCGCACAATTTTTAGCGATGTTTTGGCTTCTTTCTAGTTCCAAAATATAATTGGTTTCTTCATACAATTTATCTTCCACTTCTTTGAAATACGCTTCAGAACCTTCTTTTCTGATGTTGAACATTTTCATCGCAATGGGTTTTACCAATTTCAAATCGCTGGAAATACTTTCTTGTACACCCGGATATTGGATTTTTACGGCAAATTCTTTTCCGCCGTTTTTTGCTTTATGAACCTGACCAATACTTGCTGCATTCACCGATTCTGGTGAAAATTCCTCAAAAATGTCTTCTGGATTTTTTCCGAAATACTTTCTAAATGTTTTTCTTACCAAAGCACCCGAAAGTGGCGGAACAGAAAACTGCGAAAGCGAGAATTTTTCTACATATTGAGCAGGCATTATATTTTTTTCCATACTCAACATTTGGGCAACTTTCAGGGCAGAACCTTTCAGTTCTTTCAAGCTGTCGTAGATATCGGAAGCGTTGTCTTCGTGCAGAATTTTTTTGGCTTCGTCTTCATCTTTGGTGATTTTGTTTCCGTAATATTTCAAGTAATTTACGCCCACTTTTGCGCCAGCTTTCAATAAATTGGAAGCGCGTTCTATTTTTCCGGTTGGGATTTTGTCAAGCGTTTTCATTATACTTTAAATTTTTCTTTCCAAAGGAATTTTCCAAGATCCATTACTTTTTTTAAAGGTTCGTTATTAATGAATTCAAACCCTGTATCTATAGTTTTTTCTATGTACAAATCTGTTTTTTCGAAAGACGGCGATTGGTCTTTTTTCCAAAATTCTATAATAGAAATGAAATGCAACCAAAGTGCTTCTTCTCTTGTTTTTTCATTGAAATTTTTGATGGACTCTTTTGCTTTTTCTAGAATTTCTAAATTTTCAAAAGTCAATTGTTTGGTAAATTCTAAGAAATTTTTTCTCAATTCTTGCAGAATAATCCATTCTTTTCTTTTGGTTTCCCCTAAAATCATCAGAACTAATGAACGATTCATAGTAAGATTTTCAAAGAATGTGAAGTGTAAATTCAAAAGTTTTTCTTTCGAAGTCATCTCGTTCCAATTTTCTGTTTGTTCGCATAATTCTAAAGATTTAGTAAAGAAATGGTTGAGTATTTCTTTTTCAATTTGTTCAAAACCAGAGAAGTACTGATAGAAATTTTCTTCCTCAAAATCATTTTCCTTAGCAAACAGGTAAATGTTTTTTGGTTTTTCTCCATTGCTTAATATATAATCACCGTAAAGTGATAATAGTTTTTCTTTGTTTATGTCCTTGTTTTTCATCATAGAAATTATTTATGACAAAAATAGTAAAATAATTTACTTTATAACAAAATAAAGTATAAATTTGTACTATCGTAACGATTTAAAATTTTATATAATGTTGAAACTACAAGCAGAAACCACATTGCCTACAGATTTTGGAAATTTCAAACTCTTGGCATTTTCTGAAAAAGAAGAAGATTGGATGCCACATTTGGCACTAATAGCAGAAGGTACAGAATTAGATACGGTAACTAATATCCGTATTCATTCTGAGTGTATCACAGGTGAGATTTTTCACTCTAGAAAATGTGAATGCGGACAGCAATTAGATGCTGCGATGAAATATATTAGCGAAAACGGTGGAATTATTTTGTATCTTCGTCAGGAAGGTAGAAATATTGGTATCATTAATAAGATAAAAGCATACCAATTGCAAGAAAAAGGTTTTGATACCGTAGAAGCTAATCTGAAGTTGGGTTTACCAGCCGATGATAGAGACTTCAATCCGGCAATAGAGATTTTGGATATTTTAGGCTTAGATAAGATTAATCTTTTGACCAATAATCCAGAGAAAATGAGTTCTATTGAGAATAGTCATATTTATCTGAATAGAAGAATTCCTTTGAATATTAAGGCTAATGAAACCAATTATTCTTATTTAGCGACCAAAAAAACTTATTTCGGACATCTTTTTGAGACCTCATTTACATAATTTAAAAAAAAGTAAAAGTGAAAAATGTAATTATCATTGGTTCAGGATTTTCTTCATTGGCATCTGCTTGTTATATGGCAAAAGCAGGTTTTGAGGTTACAGTTTTAGAGAAAAATGAACAAATTGGCGGGAGAGCTTCTATGCTAGAAATGCAAGGCTTTAAATTTGATATGGGGCCAAGTTGGTATTGGATGCCCGATATTTTTGAGCGATTTTTTGCGGATTTTGGCAAGAATGTTTCAGATTATTATCAACTAGAAAAATTATCTCCTGGTTACAGAGTTTATTTTGGCAAAGATGATTACATAGACATCGCAGATGATCCCGAAAAAATTATAGAAACTTTTGAAAGAATAGAATCAGGAAGCGGTAAACACCTAAGAAAGTTTATGGAAGAATCTCGTAAAAATTATGAGATTGCGATGCAAGATTTGGTCTATAATCCTGGGAAATCATTAGTGGAATTGATGAGTATAGAAACTGCCAAAAGACTGAACCTTTTTGTGCAAAACATTTCTAAAACGGTTAGAAAAAATATTAAAAACCCGAAACTGCAAAGCATTTTAGAATTTCCCGTTTTGTTTTTAGGGGCTAAACCTAATAATACACCTGCATTCTATAATTTTATGAATCACGCAGATTTTGGGCTGGGAACTTGGTATCCTAAAGGAGGTTTTAATGCAGTTGCGCTAGGAATGGCAACACTAGCCGAAGAATTAGGTGTCAAATTTATAGTAAATGAAGAAGTTATAAAAATAGAAAATGATGGTGATGTAATAAGCACTGTAATTACAAAAAATGGAATTTACACCGCAGATTTGGTGATTTCAGGGGCAGATTATGCACACACCGAAAAACTTTTAAATCCTAATCTTAAAAATTATTCAGATGAATATTGGCAAAAGAAAGTTTTTGCACCGTCTTCGTTTTTATACTATGTTGCGTTTGATCAAAAAGTAGAAAAACTACTACATCATAATTTGTTTTTTGATACAGATTTTGAGCAACATGCGGTAGAAATTTATGACGAACCTCAATTGCCGAAAAATCCTCTTTTTTATGCTAATTTTTCATCCATTACAGATCCAGATTTAGCACCAGAAGGCAAAGAAGTAGGTTTTTTTCTTATTCCTGTAGCTGTTGATTTAGAAGACAATCAAAATGTACACGATAGATATTTTGAATTAATAATGGATAGAATTCAAAAGAATACCGATGTAGATTTACGTAAACACGTTTTATTTAAAAAATCCTTCGGAGTGAAAGACTTTAAAGAAAGATATCATTCTTGCAGAGGAAATGCCTATGGTTTAGCCAACACTCTTTTGCAAACCTCGATTCTAAGACCACAAATTGATAATAAAAAGATAAAAAATTTATTTTATACAGGACAGTTAACCGTTCCAGGACCAGGAGTTCCTCCAGCGTTGATTTCTGGAAAAGTGGTAACTGATTACATTTTGAAAAACCAGCATAGAATTTTGAAATAAAATTAAAAAATCTTGTAAAATTTAAAAATTAATACACCTAATTTTAAGCTACACCAAAAAATATGATACAGAATTTACATAACCAAGTAAGCTACGATTGCAGTAAGCTGGTTACCAAGTCTTACAGCTCGTCTTTTTCTAGAGCAATTTTATTATTTCCTTTGGAAATTAGAGAAGCAATTTATAACATTTACGGTTTCGTGCGTTTTGCTGATGAGATTGTAGATACTTTTCATGATTATCCTAAAAAAGATTTGTTAGACGATTTTATGCGTCAATACTTCGATGCCAAAGAAAAAGGAATTTCTCTAAATCCTATTTTGCATTCTTTTGTGCAAACCGTAAAAAAATATGATATAGACCAAGAGTTGGTAGATGCTTTTATCTCTTCTATGTACAAAGATTTAGGAGATATTAAATATGAAAATAAGGAAGATTATGATGCCTACATTTATGGCAGTGCAGAAGTGGTAGGATTAATGTGCTTAAAGGTTTTTGTGGATGGAAACCAAGAAGAATATCAAAAATTAGAACCTTTTGCCAAAAGATTAGGCGCTGCATTTCAAAAAATTAATTTCTTGAGAGATATTAGAGCAGATTTTTATGTTTTAAATAGAACCTATTTCCCGAAAGTTAATTTTTTACACTTCAGCGAAGAAGATAAAAAAGCGATTGAAGAAGATATTGCAGATGATTTCAGAGAAGCTTTAATTGGTATAAAAATGTTGCCTATGAAAAGCAGATTAGCAGTTTATATGGCGTATAAATATTACACCAATTTATTCAAAAAAATAAAAAAATGCAGAGCAGAAGTTTTGATGACCAAAAGAATCAGAGTTTCTAATGCCAGAAAAGTTTATCTTCTAATGGAGATGATTTTAAGTAAAAATCTTAACTTGGTGAGATAAATTTTGAACCCAATGAAAAAGTTTTTTTTATTTGTTTTTTTAATGACTTCGGTATTTAGTTTTTCTCAGAATTTGTCTGAATTTAGAGCATTGATGCAAAAAGGCGAAAGTTCTGAAACCGTGGCAAAGTCTCTTTTAGAAAAATCTAAAGCAGAGTATGATAAAACCAAACTTCCTATTTATGAAGCATTGGCGGCGGTTGGTCACTTTTTTATGGCAAAACATGGGGGTAATCCTATATCCAAATACAGCCATTTCAACAAAGGGAAAAAACTGTTGTCTGAAGCGATAAAAAAAGAACCAAAAAATCTAGAAATCAGATTTATGCGCTACATCTGCCAAGAAAAAACGCCTGGTTTTTTAGGCTATAAAGACAATTTGGAGGAAGATAAAAAGTTCATCCTCAGCGAATACAAAAACACGAAAGATGAAAATCTAAAAACTTATATTAAAAACTACTTTAAACTTTAAAAAATGGAAATTTTACAATATATAGGCATTACTTTGGCGGTTTTTGTTACAATGGAAGGCATTACTTGGCTTACGCATAAGTACATTATGCACGGGTTGGGATGGTACTTTCACGAAGACCATCATCAGCCAGGTTATCCTCATGTTTTTGAAAAAAACGATTTTTTCTTTGTGATTTTTGCTATTCCTAGTATTTTATTATTCTACTTCGGTGCAATACCAGAAATCAATTGGATGTTTTTTGTAGGATTAGGTATTTTATTTTACGGAATAGCGTATTTTTTGGTGCACGATGTTTTGATACATAGAAGATTCAAATGGTTTGATAAAACCAATAATTGGTACTTGCGTGGATTAAGAAAAGCACACAAAATGCACCATAAACACTTAGGTAAAGAAGACGGCGAATGTTTCGGGATGCTCTTTGTTCCGCTTCAATATTTCAAAGAACAATTAAAAATTGAACATTAAAAGTTATTATTTGTAAAGCATTTTTTCATTAACTATCAACCAAAAATCCATTGCAACATTATTACTACATAGCGCTAAATATTTTCAGTTTTCTGATTCCATTTCTTTTTAGTTTTGAGAAAAAATGGATGAATTTTATTCGTTTTTGGAAGCCTTTTTTTCTAGCAATTATTACCGTAGGATTATTTTTTATCATTTGGGATATTTATTTTGCTTACCAAAATGTTTGGGGATTTAATGATGATTATCTCATCGGAATTAGATGGTTTAAATTACCTTTAGAAGAATGGTTGTTTTTTCTTTTAATTCCTTATGCTAGTAATTTTATTCATTATTCTTTAGAATATTTTTTCCCGAAATTAGAATTGTCAAAAAAGGCAACTCAAGGTATTAGCATAATACTTTTTGCAGTGAGTTTAGGTGTTTTTACTTGGAATTTAGATAAAATTTATACTGCTTCTAGTTTTGGTTTGTTTGCCTTGTTAATGTTGTTTCAGATGCTTTTTCAGTGGAAATATGCCAGAAGATTTTATTTGAGTTTTATCGTGATTTATATTCCTTTCTTTTTTGTGAATTCTGCGCTTACAGGCAGTTATTCAGACAAACCAGTGGTGTTTTATGATGATGCAGAAAATTTAGGTATTAGAGTAGGAACTATGCCTTTAGAAGACAGTTTTTATTGTTTTTCTATGCTGTACGGTAGTGTTTTACTTTTCGAATATTTTAGAATAAGATGGAATTATTCTAAGAACATGTCTTTACAATTAAATGATTAAAAAATGAAAATCAATATAACCAAACAATCAGGAATTTATACGCTAACATCTGAACAGATTTTACCGATTTCATTAGAAAAAGCGTGGGATTTTTTTAGTAAGCCCACCAATTTAGATAAAATCACACCTGCAGAAATGGATTTTAAAATTACCAATAATCCACCAGATACAACCTATTTAGGACAAATTATTACTTACAAAATTGGGGTTTTACCTATGATTAAAAGCAATTGGGTAACAGAAATTACTCACTTTGAAAGTCCTTTAAAAAATGAAAATAGAAAAGGTTTTTTTGTAGATGAGCAACGTTTCGGTCCGTATGCTATGTGGCACCACGAACATCATTTTGAAGAAACTGCTGATGGAAAGGTAAAAATGATTGATATTGTCAATTTTAAGTTGCCAATGAGTATTTTGGGAGATTTTTTGGCAGGCAGTTTCGTCAAAAATAAAGTGAAATTTATTTTTGAAAGCAGGTACAAAATATTAGAGCAAATATTCAAGTCATGAAAATATTTCTTACAGGAGCTACTGGTTACATCGGAAAAAGACTTCTTATTCAGTTATTAGAAGAAGGGCATAGAGTGGTTTGTTCTGTAAGAGATAAAAAAAGATTAAGCCTTAAATTATACCAAAATCATTTAGATAAAATTGAAATTATTGAGAATGATTTTTTAGACAAAAATACTCTAGCCAATATCCCAAAAGACATAGATTTTGCTTATTATTTGGTGCATTCTATGTCTTCTAATGATGGCGATTTTTTAGAAAAAGAAAGAATTTCTGCTCAAAATTTCAGAAAAGCTCTAGAAAATACATCGGTAAAACAAGTAGTTTTTCTTACAGGTATTATCAATGAAGAAAAATTATCCAAACATCTTCAATCTAGAAAAAATGTAGAACAAGCCCTTAAAAGCAATCACTATGCTTTAACTTGTCTCAGAGCAGGAATTATCGTGGGATCTGGTAGTGCTTCTTTCGAAATCATTAGAGATTTAGTAGAGAAATTACCCATTATGGTTGCGCCAAAATGGTTGAAAACCAAATGTCAACCAATTGCCATTCGAAACGTAATTCAATTTTTGATAAAAGTCTTGGGCGTAGAAAAAACTTACCATCAAAATTATGATATTGCCAGTGATGATGTCTTAACTTACAAAGAAATGTTGCAGCAATATGCCGAAGTTCGAAGGCTGAAAAGGTGGATATATACCGTTCCTGTTATGACGCCCAAACTGTCTTCCTACTGGTTGTATTTTATTACTTCTACCTCTTATTCTTTGGCGATTAATTTGGTGGATAGTATGAAAATTGACGTGGTGGCAAAACCAAATTCTCTGGCTTCAGACTTGGGAATTCATTTGTTTTCTTACAAAGAAGCCATTAAAATGGCATTTGATAAAATTAAGCAAAATGATGTTTTGAGCAGTTGGTACGATTCTTTTACCAATCAGTTTCACAGCAGAAATGTATGGCAATATTTGGAAGTTCCAGAGAAAGGTTGTTTCACAGATTTTAGAAAAATGAAGGTAGATGATGATGAATTGGCTATGGAAAGAGTTTTCAGTATTGGAGGCAAAACAGGTTGGTATTATGCCAATTTTCTATGGAAAATTAGAGGGTTTTTAGATAAATTGATGGGTGGAGTAGGTCTAAGGCGAGGCAGAAGAAACCAAAACGAACTAGAAGCTGGAGATTCTGTAGATTTTTGGCGAGTACTATTTGCCAATAAAGAAGAAAAAAGACTCTTGCTATTTGCAGAAATGAAAGTTCCAGGCGAAGCTTGGTTAGAATTTTATATAAAAGATGGCGAACTACATCAAGAAGCTACTTTTAGACCATTAGGTTTATCAGGCAGGTTGTATTGGTATTCTGTTTTACCATTTCACGGATTAATTTTTAACGGAATGCTCAGAAAATTAGCAGGTAAATAAACCTTACTTTATAAAACCAAAACCAGCGAAATTTTTTCAGTGGTTTTTATTTTGCTTTTTGCCATTTTTCTTGAGCTATTATTCTATCAATTTTGTCATAAAATCTTGCCAAATTTAGGTTTGCACTTTCTCCATAATCGTAGATTGTTTTTTTGGAACCTTCTCCATAAAAAATAGTGACTTCTTTTGCCCCACAATCATTACACATTATAGAATATTTATCTTTTAAATCCGAAAAACCTATTTCATTCAAATATTTAGAAAAATTATCAAATTCTTTTCTGTTTTTTACAAAATATGTTCCTTCTAAATCACTAAAGTTTATAGAATTTAAAACAATTGAATCTTTCTTTAATTGAATAGTATAATTTTCACCAGTCCAGCCATTAATATCTTTTAAAACAATTTTAGTGATAAATAAATTTTTGTTTTTAGAAATTTCGCAAATTTTTTTGTCTTTAATTTTAAAATCAATTTTCTCGAAAATGTTATATCCGTCTTTTTCTAATATTCTAGATTTAATTGTCATTATTTCAAAGTTTTCAGGAGAATTTATTTTTGTTCCAATAATGTCATAATAAACTCTGTTATTATCAAAATTGATTAAATCAAATTCTTTTCTGTTTTTTGATAATAAAATAACAAAATTTTTGTATTCGTTAATAGGACGAAATAGAATAGCTGAAGAATCTTTTTGTGGTTTTAAATTTAAATTTACTAGATAATCTTTGTAACCATCTTTATTAAAATCTGCAATATAGTAAGACTTAAAGTTTTTCTGTAAAATAATACTATTTAGACCTGTTGTGCATTTGGGGAAAAATAAAAAAAAGATTGTCCAATTGATTAAAAAATCGTATATTTAATTGATTACCAAGTCATTAAATTAAATGAACAATCTTATACAAAATTACAAAATTATTTTAAAAGAGTTGACAAACAATTGCAATCATATTGAAAGTTACAAACAAATCAGAACTCCAAAGCTCTCTGATTTGGAACTGGTTGCACTCAATATTACGGCAGAATATATGTCTATTGATTCTGAATTACAACTATTTAGATGTATTTCAGGAACAGAATTAGAAGATAAAATAGAAAGAAGCGTCTACAATAAAAGAAAACGAAGTCTTTTTTCTTATATAGGTAAAATTAGAGAAACTCTAAGTAGTAAGTTTTCAGAATTTACAGACGTTTTTATAGTAGACTCAACACCTATAGAAATTTGTAAAATAAGCCGAGCAAACCGTAGTGGAATTTGCAGAACAGAAGAAATACAGCCAAATTTTGGATATTGTGCGGCACAAAAAACTAGATATTTTGGATATAAACTTCATGCTGTTTGTGATAAGAATGGTATTTTTCATTCCTTTGATTTTACACCAGCAAATTTTCACGATGTAAATTACCTTAATGACGTGAAGTATAATTTTGAAAACTGTTTGTTAATAGGTGACAGAGGTTATATTAGCAAAGAATTCCAATTGGATTTATTTAATTATTCAAACATCAAACTTTCGGTTCCGATGAGGAAAAACCAGCATAATTTTGTGGAGTTTTCAAAATCAAAATCCAAAATTAGGAAAAGGATTGAGACCAATCTTTCGCAATTGAATGGTCAATTTTCAATCAACATCAATTATGCAAAAACATTTAGAGGATTGGCGACAAGAATACTTTCTAAAATAACATCTTTCACGATGATACAATATCTGAATTTCTTTGTTTTTAAGAGAAGTTTAAACAAAATAAAAGTAAATTTATGCTAAATGCACAACAGGTTAATAATAGTTTATTTGTAATTTAATGTTAATCTTTTATAAATTAGCTAAAAATT
>ERZ650302.478-NODE-478-length-21953-cov-84.623710_pt1 | contig 21953 bp, 20 predicted proteins | sample MGYA00376238_ERZ650302 | MGnify/ENA primary metagenome ERZ650302 (study PRJEB26733, sample SAMN07839298) | wastewater metagenome | biome: urban; feature: wastewater treatment plant; material: waste water | place: USA: North Carolina | collected 2016-04-28 ... | reverse complement strand
AGGCAAGTCCATATGCAAGAAGTTCGTATATGGCTCATCACTATTTGAATATGGCAAGTGCTTTATAGGAAGTAGAGATTTAAAAAATCTCTACTTTTGAGTTTGCTATTTTTTTGTATATTTTTAGATTTTTATTTAGTGGTAACCAGTTTACTAAAACTATAGCTAAAGCTTCCCAAAGTGCTACCCAACCACCAATCATAACACCTTCAGAAACTATTTTTATAGCCAAGTTCTCTTCTTCTGATAACATAAAAGAGAGAGCAACAAGAAAAAATCCAATAATAAAAAAGATAATAGAGTTTTTTAAACTCTCTTTCATACTCTTTTTTTCCAAAAATTGAAGATATGAAAAATACTCGTTTTTAAAATTTTTTTATTTTATAATATTTTGCTTAATCTAGAAGTGTAATATTTTGTTATTTAATTTTTCTTTATTTTAAATTTCTCTTCCAAAGCTTTTAGCTCATCTGCATTTTCTTGTGCTTTTTTTACAGCCTCTTCAAAGGCGAAGCCTTTCATTACTATTTCATAAAGTTTTGGTTTGTCTTTTTTCCAGTTTCTTATAGTTGCAGTTGCAACTCCTATGTATCCAGCCATATCTCTTTGAGTCATTTTTTAACCTTTTTTTGATTAAAACTTAACTTATATGTATTTATTACTCAACAAATCAATATTTAGCTACTTTTTGAATAATATCGCTAATATTTAGCGATATTAAGATTTAATTAGATAATATTTAGCTCAAAAATATAAAAAAGAGAAAATATTTTTCTACAAAAAGGAAACAGATGAAAAAAAATAGTGCATTTGGTTTGGCTTCACTTATTACATTAATAGCTTTAATTGTTTTCATATATTTTGTATATGAAAATTTTAAGCTATTTTAGGAGTAAAAATGAGTGAAAAAATAGTTAATTATGAAGATGAGATAGATTTAAGAGAGTTGATTAAAACATTATGGATATATAAATATTTGATTTTGATATTTACATCTTTTATAACAATATTATCTATAATTTATGTTTTACAAAAAAATCCAACACCAATATACAAGGGAAGTTTATATATGGAAATTGGGACAATCCAAGATAAAAATTTTCAACCTGTAATAATTGAAAATGCCAAAGATTTAGCATATATTTTAAATTTAGAGTTTGATGTAAAAGCAGTTATCCCAAAAGAGATATTAACAATTAATAATCTTTTACCAACAAAGCTTATAGAAATTAGTTTTGAAAATGAAGATAAAAACAAAATACGAGAAACTCTGGAAAAAATAAAAGATTATATTATAGAAAAACATAAAAAAGATACAAAATATTATGAAAACATCATTATGACAAAGCAAATTGGTGATATTAAAATCTCAAATGAAGAAATAAATAAACCAAAAAAAGCGCTTATAGTTGCTATTTCATTTGTAACTGCTTTTATACTCTCAATATTCTTAGCCTTTTTGATAGATTTTGTAAAAAGAGAGTATAAATAGTAAAGTAAGATTAAATTAGAATGTATAAAAATATAAAGTAATTTATGTAAATTTTATATTTTTATTAATTGTATTTTTTTACTTACTTAAAATAAGTTTTATAAATAACCAACCTCTAACACAAAATATAATATAATCCCGCCTTAAAAATTTAAAAAAATAGAGAAAACAGATGATAGAGCTAATAAATATACAAAAATCATACCCAACACAAACTTTATATCAAGATTTAAATTTAAGATTAAATAAAGGCGATAAAGTTGGACTTGTTGGACGAAATGGTACAGGAAAATCAACACTTTTTAAACTTATTCTTGGAGAAGAGCAACCTGATAGTGGAGATATTGCAACTCCAAAAAACTATAAAATAGGTGCTTTGAAACAATATTTTGATTTCAAAGAGAAAACTTTACTTGATGAAACAGCAACTGCTTTAAGTGAAGATGATAAGTACAATATTTATAAAGCTGAGAAAATATTGTTTGGTTTAGGATTTAGTGAAGAAGATTTACAAAAAGAGCCAAAAAGTTTTTCAGGTGGTTATCAAATACGAATAAATTTAGCAAAACTTCTTTTAACAGAGCCAAATATGCTACTTCTTGATGAGCCTACAAACTATTTAGATATTTTATCTATTAGATGGTTAAGAGAGTTTTTGAAAAGTTTTGATGGTGAAGTTATTCTTATTACTCACGATAGAGATTTTATGAATAGTGTTTGTACACACACTATGGGAATTATTAGAAAAAATGCTTTTATAATTGCTGGAAGTACAACTAAATTCTTTGAACAATTAGCAGCAAATGAAGAGCATTATATGAAGCAAAAAGAGGCTCAAGATAAAAAAATAAAAGATCTTGAAGAGTTTATTGCAAAAAATAAAGCAAGGGCAGCAACAGCAACTTTGGCTCAATCAAAAGTAAAAATTCTTGAAAAAATGGAAGTTATGGAAGATATTGTCTATGAAAAAGATTTGAAGTTTGATTTTAACTACAAAGATACAAGCGCAAAATATCTGCTTGAAGTAAAAGATGTAAGCTTTGGATATGATAAAAGTAATATTCTTTTCAAAGATATAACTTTTGCATTAAGTCGTGGTGAAACTTTAGGAATTATAGGAAAAAATGGAAAAGGTAAATCTACACTTTTAAATGTTCTTGCAGGTGAATTAAAAGCTCTTAGTGGGAGTGTAGATTTTCATCCAAGCACAGTTTTTGGTCATTTTGGTCAAACAAATATAAATCATTTAAATCAAAATAATACAATTATTGAAGAGATACAAAGTGTAAATAATAAAATATCAGAATCAGTTATACGAAATATTTGTGGAATTATGATGTTTAGTGGAGATAATGCAAAGAAAAAGATATCTCTTCTTTCAGGTGGAGAAAAAAGTAGGGTAATGCTTGGAAAAATTATTGCACAAGATGTAAATCTTCTTTTCCTTGATGAGCCTACAAATCACCTTGATATTGAATCAATTGAAGCACTTACAACTGCTATAAAAGAGTTTGAGGGTTCAAGTATTATAGTAACTCACAGTGAAGAGCTACTAAGAGCAGTTTGTGATAGATTAATAGTTTTTACAAATGATGGAGCTGATTATTTTAATGGAACTTATGATGAGTTTTTAGAAAAAATAGGTTGGGGTGATGATATTGAAGATGCAAAACCAACAAAAACTAAAGAGAGCCAAAAAAGTGATAAACCAAAGTTAAATAAAAAAGAGAGTAAACAGTTAAGAGCTCAATTGGTTGCTAAAAAAAGTCAAGATTTAAAACCTCTAAAAGCTAAAATAGAAGAGTTAGAAAATAAAGCTTCTACACTTTTTGGTCTTGATAAAACAAAAGTAGAAAATGAAATTTTAGAAGTTATGCAAAAAATTGAGAGTATAAATAGTGAATTTGATAAAAATATGAGTGAGTTGTCTTAATTAAATATTAGCAAGGTGCAAAAGCACCAAGCTAAAACTTTTACTTAAATATGTCAGCTGTTTGGCTCTCATACCAAGCATAAGCATATTTTGCTTCTAAAATTCTAATATGACCATCTGGATCAGTTTCAGGGCTTACTCCACCTGCTCCATCAACATTTTGTATTTTATCATCAAGTGCATTGTAAACAGCGGCAATAGAAATACCGTAGTTTGGACTCAATAAACTATAACAAGTATTTGCTAGTTTTGGAGGATTTAAAGGCTCTTGTTGTTTTAGCATTCTTGCTATTTGAAGAGCTACAACTTTTCCTTGAGTACTTGCACTAAATGCTGATTTAGGCATAGGTGCTGCATTTGAAGCATCTCCAATAACATGAACATTTTTAACTAATTTAGATTCAAAAGTTTTTGGATGAATATCACACCAATCTTTTCCATCTGCTACAAGTCCTGAATCAAATGCTAATTGAGAAGCTTTTTGATTTGGAATATAGTTTAAAACATCTGCTTGAACCTCTTCATCTTCAGTTACAACTATTTTTTTAACAGGATCAACACTTACAACTTTTCCACCAAATTGTGCTGCTCTCCACTCAATTAAATCACCATAAAGCTCTTTCCAACCATTTGTAAATAGAACTTGTTTTGAGAATTTATCTTTTTGATCAAGAACTATAATTTTTGAATTTGGTTTATTATTTTTAATATAGTGAGCTACAAGTGAGATTCTCTCATAAGGTCCAGGAGGACATCTAAAAGGATCAGCAGGTGCTACCATTACAAAAGTTCCACCATCTTTCATATTTTCAAGTTGTTTTTGAAGAATTGTAGTTTGCTCACCAGCTTTTACAGCATGTGGAGCATGTTTTTCATTCTCTTTTGTATAACCTTTTTCATATTTAAAATCAATTCCAGGGCTTACAACAGCTTTTGTATAAGAGATTTTTTCTCCATTTTCTAAAACAACATTTTGATTTGCACCATCAATTTTTGCAACTTTTGCATGTACTACTTTAATATTATGTTTTTTTGCTAAAGTAGATAAATCATGTTTTATGAAATCCATTTTTTCCATACCAGCAATTACTGCATTTGAAAATGGACAAGTATAATACTCTTTATTTTGTTCAACTAAAACAATCTCAACATTTGAATCAAATTTTCTTAAATATCTAGCAGTTGCAGCTCCACCAAAACCACCACCTACAATTACAACTCTTTTTTTATTTGCAGGAATTGTAGATAAACCACTTGCTAAACTATTGCAAGCAGTAAAAGATAGAGCCGTAGCTCCTAAAACTAATTTTCCAAAATCTCTTCTATTTATCATCGTTTATCCTTTTTGCTTATTTAACTTTTGAAAAGTAGTAAGATAGTTGCTCAAGCTCTTCATCAGTGAAACCTTTTGTATGCTTTTGCATCATATGTGTATCAACTCTTTTTCCAGTTTTGTACTCAAGTAAAGTTTGATACATATAATTCTTATCCAATCCAGCTATTTTTGGAATAGCAGTAGTAGATTTTCCATCAGTTCCATGACAGTTTGCACAAGAAAGAGATAACATCTCTCCTCTTACAGGGTCATAATCTACAGCAAACGATAAACTTGCGAAAGTTGCAAGTAAAAATGCCAGTTTTTTCATTTTATCTTCTCCTTTTATATAACAAATACAAATGAATGATAATTTAATAAACTTAATAAAAATTTAAAATATTAAATAAATCTTATATTGAATTATAAAAAAAAATTATGTGTAAATTCTTCTCAATTTTTTATTAAGGCATAAAATATAAAAATATTGCAAATTGCAATATTTATTAAATATTTTATTAAAAATAGAGTAATATTTTATTATGTTTATTCATATTGACTTAGATTGCTATTTTGTATCAGCACATAGAACTCTTGATAAAAGTTTACATAATATTCCCGTTGCTGTTGGTGGGAAAAGTAATGTAGATATTTTTTCACATACAAGAGTAAAAAGAACAATGGCAACAAATCGTGCTAGTTTTTCAAGTAAAATTTTAGATAGTGAAGATGAAAATAGTTCAAATGATTATTTTGTTGATGAAAATAATAAAATAAGAGGAATTATAACATCAGCTTCTTATGAGGCAAGAGCTTTTGGAGTAAAAACAGCTATGAGTGTAAATGAAGCTTTAAAACTTTGTCCAAATTTGAAAATGATACCACCAAAATATAGTCTTTATGATGAGTTGTCTTCAAAATTAAAAGAGCTTTTAGAACTTGAAATTCCTCTAATAGAGCAGTTCTCTATTGATGAATTTTTTGGTGATTTAACTGGTTATATAAAAGAGGATGAAGCAGAAGATTTTGCAAGAAAATTAAAAGATAAGATATTTAAAGAGTTAAATCTTCCTTGCTCTATTGGCTTAGCAAATACAAAATATTTATCAAAGCTTATGACAAATGAGGCAAAACCAAACAATATAAAACTTTTGAAAAAAGAAAATATTGAAGAGTTTACAAAAAATATTTTAATAGAAAACTTTACAGGAATTGGAAAATCTCTTTGTGAAAAATTAAGTGGTTACAATATAAAAACTTTGGGAGATATTAGAAAAAATAAAAATCTATTTTACTCTTTTGGAAAAGTTGGAATAGATACATATAATAGAGTTTGTGGAATAAAAGATAGTAAACTAAATATAACAAAAGAGAAAAAAAGTATAGGAATTGGAAGAAGTTTTGATGTAGTTTTTAATAGAGAAGAGCTTAAAAGAAGAGTTATGATTTTGAGTAGATATTTGAGTTTTATAGTAAAAAAAGATGGGCATAATCCTTTGTCTTTTCAAATTCACATAAAATATGAGTCAAATATTAAAACAAAAGCACAAGAAAATAGTAATAAGATTTTTAATGAATTTGATTTTAAAAACTCTATAATAAATCTATTTATGCAAGCAGACAAACACAGAAATCATGGTGTAGTTCAATTATATATTACAGTTTTTAATTTTGCAAAAAAAGGAGAACATACTTATAATTTATTTGAGTATGAAGATGATCTGAAAAAAGATAAATTGGGTAAAAATATACAAAATCTAAGAGAAAAATTTGGAATTGATATTCTAAAAAGTGCTTGTGAACTATAGTTAAAATATGACAATTTGTAATATTTTAACTATTTTAAAATAGATTTAGTTATAATCTTATAATTTAAAAAAAAGTGATATTAAAAATAGATATGATTCAAAAAATATTAAAGTTGAAAAATGGGTTTTGAAATAAACGAGAAACAGTTAAGAATTCGTTATATAAGAGTTGTTGAAAAATTTTTAACAAGAACAATATCTTTGTTAAAACTTGAAAATTTTGATAAAGAGCTATTTTTAAAAAGAACTTTAAAAAATTATGAAGATATGTGTAAATCACAAAAAGTTGAACTTTATTCAGATTATTATACTTTGCTAAATAGTTTTATTGAAAAAACTATCTCTTTTACAAAAAATCATAGTGAAAGCTTTGAAGATGAGAGAGCTATACTTTTAAAAGAGGCAAATTTACTTCAAAAAGAGAAAAATAAGAGTTCATATAAAAAAGATAAGCATAAAAAAGATAAGTATAATGATGGAAACTAATGAGAAGAGCTTCAATCTTAGTGGAGTTTTAAAAAAAGTTTTATATAAAAATGATGAAACAAAATATACTATTGCAGTTTTAGAAAATAATCAAAAAATATGTGGAGTCTATTTTGATGCAGATATTGAAAAACTTGTAGGAGAAGAGATACTATTAACTGGAAATTGGATAACTCATAGTAAATATGGAGTTCAATTTGAGTTTAATACTTTACAAGTAAAAGAGCATGAACTATTTTTTTTCCTTACTAAAATAATCAAAGGTTTTACAAAAAAATCAGCAACAGAGATTTTAGAAAAATATGGAGAAGAAGGTTTAATAAAGATTTTAGATGAAAATCCAAATGAACTTTTAAATTTTAAAGGTATTAAAGAGAAAAAACTAAAATCTATTTTAAACTCTTGGCACTCTTTTAAGCACCTTAGAGAACTAGGGGCTTTTTTGGGTAAATTTGGAGTTACTTCAAATCTAATTACAAAAATATACTCAACTTTTAGTGAAGTTGAAAACTTAATTGAAAAGATAAAACAAAATCCATATATGCTAATAAATATAAAAGGAATAGGATTTAAAAGAGCAGATGAGATAGCAAAAGCTTTAGGAATCGATGTAAAATCACCTTTTAGAATAAAAGCTTGTTTAAATTATACTTTAAGAGAGTATTGTGATAATAACGGTAACTCCTCAATAGATAAATTTCATCTTTATAAACTTTTAGATGATAGTTTGAGGTTTTCAAAAGAGGAGCTACTTTATGAAAATATTTTAGTTGAAATGTTAGCAAAAGAGGAGATTTATAGTACAAGTGAAAATCGTATTGCACTTTCAATGTTATATTATTGTGAAAAGAAAATATTAGATTTTTTTAATATAAGAAAAGATAATAAAAATAAGAAAATTATAGATAATTTTGAAGAGTATTTAGAAAAAAAACAAAAAACTTTAGGATTTACTTTAAGTAGTGAACAACAAAAAGCAGTTGAATTAATAAATTCTGGAGAAAAAACACTATTTTTAATAGGATATGCAGGAACAGGAAAATCAACTTCAAGTAGAGCTATTTTGGAGCTTCTTGAAGAGATAGTAAGCTATGATGATATTATAGCTATTGCTTTAAGTGGAATTGCAAGTCAAAGAATAAGTGATACAACAGGATACAACGCAAGCACAATTCAAAGTCTTTTAGTAAAACATAAAGAGAAAGATTTTTTTCCATATAAAGTTATTTTACTAGATGAAGCTTCAATGGTAAACTCTGTTACATTTGCCCAAATAATAAGCAAAATAAGTGATGATACAATTTTTATAATTGTTGGAGATGATGGGCAGCTTCCAGCTATTGGAGCTGGAAATATATTAGCTGATAGCATAAAATATGAATTAGCACCTATTTGTAAACTTACAAAAATTTATAGACAAAACGAGAATCAAGCAATAGCTGTAATTGCAAATGATATAAGAAAAGGTGAATTGCCAAATTATAAAGAAGAGTATGAAGATTTTAAGTTTGTTGATGTATCAATAGGAAATTACTACTCTATGAAAAATTCATTGACTCAAAATGAGTTTTCAGATATGAGAGGTGAAAATAGTGAGTATATCTTAAATAATATTTTAAATATTGCAAGTAATTATATACAAAATTACTATGATTTTATAAAAGAGAAAAATATAGGAAAAGCACTTACTTTATTTCAAGTAATTACACCTATGAAAGGTGGAGTTTTAGGAGTTGAAAATCTAAATATAGAACTTCAAAGACTTTTTAATCATACAAAAAATAGAAGTTTAAAAATAAAAGATATTGAATATAAATTAACAGATAAAGTAATTCATATTAAAAATGAGAATATGAAAGCTCAAACTATGAGTATGTATAAATCAAACTCTACTGAATTTATGGAAAGAAGAGTTTATAATGGACAACTTGGACTTGTAATAAAATTAGATTTTGATGAAAAAAAGTGTGTAGTTTTATATCCAAATGATGATATGGTAGTATTTTATGACTTTGATAATATTCATCATCTTTTAAATTTAGCATATTGTCTAACAATTCATAAAACACAAGGAATGGAGTATGAAAATGCTTTAATTCCTATGAGCTTTTCACACTATATAATGCATAATACAAAACTACTTTATACAGCAATAACAAGAGCAAAAAGTATGTGTTTTATTGTTGGGGAAGAAGAAGCTTTTAAAAGTGCTTGTAAAAAAATAGAAGTGACAATAAGAGAGAGTGTTATAAATGATTTATTGTGCAATAAAGATAAAAAAATAGAAACAAATAGTTTATCTATAAGCGTTTAAATAACATACAAGCAAGATTTTTGTATTATAATCTCTAAATTTTTTTTAAGGGTTTATTTTATGATAACTTGGATGCAAAGACATAAAAAGTGGTTGGTTATTACGATTTGGATTAGTACTATTGCCTTTGTAGGTGCTGGATTTGTAGGATGGGGATCATATGACTATGGTAGTAAAGGTGGCGTTGTTGCAACTGTTGGAAACAAAGAGATTAGTGTAGAAGAGTACCAACAAGAGTATTCAAATCTTTATAATCAATATTCACAAATTTTTGGAGCATCTTTTAATAAAGAGTTAGCAGAGCAATTAAGATTAAAAGATGTTGCATTTTCTCAACTTTTACAAAAAAATCTTCTTATGTCTTATGGTAACTCTTTAGGTTTGATGGTAACTGATGAAGAGATTGCAAAAGAGTTGATTAATTATGAAGAGTTTAAAGTAGATGGTAAATTCAATAAAAATCAATATGTAAATGTTTTACAACAAAATAGAATGTCACCTCAAGAGTTTGAAACTAGTCTTAAAAATTCAATACTTTTTCAAAAAGTTCAAGCTCTTTTTAGTATAGAACCAACTCCAAATGAGATAGAAAATATTAGTAAACTACTATTTTTAGAAGATGATATTACTTATAAAATATTAACTTTGAATGATGTTGATGTAAATAGTGTTGATGAAAATGAACTTAAAAAATATTTTGATGAGAATCAAAATGCATATAAGAGTGAAGTTTTTTATGATTTAGAGATAAAAGAGCTTCCTATTTCTTCTTCTAACTCTACACAAGAAGATATAAAAAATCATTTTGACAAGTTTAAAAGTGATTATAAATTTGAAGATGGAAAGTTAAAATCTTTTGAAGAAGCAAAAGAAGAGATTATAAAAGATTTAGATGAGAATTTTAGTAAAAAAGAGGCTCTTACTCTTTACTTAAAACTTAAAAAATCTGAAGATAACTTTGACAAAAAAGCAACTTATTCTGAAAATAAAATTCCATTTTCAGCTGAAAATGTTCAAAAAATTAAAGAGTTAAAAAAAGAAGAGATTTTAAAACCATTTTTTGAAAATAATAGATTTTATATAGTAAAACTAGCAAAAATCAACCCTTCTGTTAATTTAACTTTTGAGCAAGCAAAAGCAAAGGTAATTGAAGATTTTAAACTTAATTTGAAAGCAAAAAAATTAGATGAATTAGCACAAAATAGTTTAAAAGATTTTAAAGGAAATGAAGCAACAGCAGTAAATAGAGCAAGTGCTTCTAAAATTAAAGGATTAAATGAGCAAGAAGCAATAGAGTTTTTAGCACAACTTTTTGCTAGTTCTACAAAAGAGGGAATTGCAAAAGTTGGTTCAAAAGTTGTTTTATATAAAATAATTGACTCAAGAATGGCTTCTTACGACAAAGCAAAAGATAGTTTTGTAAGAGATGAGATAAAACAGGTTCAAAATTCTGATTTATTGTCAAATTTACTTAAAAAACTTGAAAATAGTATTGTAATAAAAACATTTATGCAGGCAAAGGAGTAGTTTTGAATAATACAAATGATATTTTTCTTACAATAAATATTGGTTCTAGTGTTACAAGTGCAGTAATATCTAAACCAAAATATGATTTAGATAATAGTATTGAAATTTTAGGTTTTGGAGTTCAAGATAGTGTTGGAGTAAATAAAGGACTTATAACAAATATTGAAGATGTTTCAAGAACTATAAAAGATGCAATACTTCAAGCAAAAGAGAGTGTAACAGAGACTATTGGAACGACTGTTGTATCTATTTCTGGAAATTATACAAGAGGAATCAAAGCAACTGGATATGTAACTATTCCAAATGGACTTGTTTCTGAAACAGATATAAATCAAGCAATGCAAATGGCTCTTTCAAACTCAATAATTTTACCTGATTATGATGTAGTTCACGTAATACCACTATTTTTTAAAGTAGATGATCAAGAAGTTGAAAACCCATTTAATATGAATGGTTCAAAGCTTGAAGCATCTGTTTACATTGTAACTGCAAAAAGAAATGCACTAATTAATATTAAATCTGCACTAAGAATTTTTGGTATAGATGATGTTAGATTTGTGCTTGACTCTTATGCTGCTTCTTTGGCAGTTTTAGATGAACAACAAAAAAGAATAGGTGCTGTTGTGATCAACTTAGGTGCTTCTACAACTGAGTTTGTATATCATAAAGGAAACTCTATAATTTATAATGGATTTATTCCTGTTGGTTCAAAAAATATTACAAATGATTTATCTTTGATGTTAAATACACCTCTTAGAACAGCTGAAAAGATAAAAATTGAGTATGGTTCTTTAATCAAAGATTACTTTGGAAATGGAGAAGTTGGACCTTCAAATGTTGGAGTTTCACAAATAAACGATGAAGAGTATTTTAAAGAGTTTCCTCTTGGTCATATTCAAACAATTATTCATGCAAGAGTAGAAGAGCTTTTAGTTTTAGTTAAAAATGAGTTAAAAAAGAATGCTTTACTTGATAATATTGGTTCAGGAATAGTGCTAACAGGTGGAATGAGTCAATTAGGTGGAATAAAAGAGCTGACAAAAAATATTTTTGAGAAGATTCCAGTAACAATTGCTACTCCAAAAAACATTCCAAATTCATTTAGAGTTAGTTTTGATGAGCCACATATGGCAACAGTTGTTGGATTAATTATGTTTGCTTTAGGAATGAATAGAGGTTATCAATTAGATTCTAGTAAAAAATTAATAAGACCTATTAGAAAAGGTCAAGTTAATGATAAGTTTATTGCACCACAAACTCCACATATTGGACAAGCTGGACCTGATATGAGAATAAGAACGAATGATACAATCTTAGACCCTTTACCAAAAGATAAAAAGAAAAAAGGTCTTGGACTTTGGAAAAAAATTGAGGAGTGGTTTTAATGGAAAATAGTAGCAGTCACAATCTATTTAGAGTAGATGATATAATGATAAAAGAGGATATGCCTACAAAAGCACTATCAAATAATCTTCCAAAAATTGCAGTAATTGGTGTTGGAGGTGGTGGTTGTAATATGATTAATTATATGATTGAAGAAGGTACTCATATGATTGATTTAATAGTTGCAAATACAGATTTAAAAGTTCTTCATATTTCAAAAGCTCCAAAAAAGATTGAATTAGGACCTATGCTTACAAATGGGTTTGGTGCTGGAATGGATCCAGAAGTTGGAAGAAACTCAGCGCTTGAAAGTTATGATGAGATAAAAGAGACTTTAAAAGGTGCTGATATTGTTTTTGTTGCTGCTGGATTAGGTGGAGGTACAGGAACAGGAGCTGCTCCTATTATTGCAAAAGCAGCTAGAGAAGTTGGAGCTTTGACTGTTTCTGTTGTTACTAAACCTTTTGGTTTTGAAGGAAGAATGAGAGCTGCTTTGGCAAATTTAGGTCTTGAAGAGCTTAAAAAAGTTAGTGATTCTTTAATTGTTATTGCAAATGATAAACTAAGAGAAGCTGTTGATGAGACAATTGGTATAAAAAATGCTTTTAAAGTTACAGATAATATTTTATATCAAGCTGTAAATGGAATGAGCCAAGTTATATTAAATCCAGGTAGTGGAAATGATATAAATGCCGATTTTGCAGATGTTAAAACTATTATGAAGCATAAAGGTATTGCTTTAATGGGAATTGGAAAAGCAAAAGGAGATGAGGCTACAAGTAGAGCTTTAGATAATGCTATAAACTCTCCTTTACTAGAAAAAGTACCTTTAGATGGTGCAAAAGGAATTTTAATTCACTTTACAATAAGTCCAGAAATATCACTTTTTGCTATAGAAGATGTTATGAATAACATAAACCAAAGAGTTGATATAAATGCTCAAATTATTTTTGGAACTACAACAGATACAGATTTTGAAAGAGATGAAGTAAAAATTACTATCATAGCAACTGGATTTGAAGCTAAAAATGAGATAAAAGAGGAACAAAAAGAGAGTGATGAAAATGAGATTGAAGCTATAAAAGTTGAAGCAGTTGAAAGCACTCTTGATACTCCACCTCTTATGAGAGGTTATACAGTAGAGTATCCACTTCACTAAAATTATTTAATGAAATATGTAAGGATACAAACTCAAATATTTGAGTTTGTATCCTTTTTTTTATATTTCGTAATCCAAAGGTTTTTGTTTTTTATCATCATCTTCCCACTCAAATAAGAAACACATAGGAAGTTTATCTTTTTTATAAAGTATTTTTCCAGTTATAAAACCAGATACTCCAATAGAAATTATTGCTAAAAATGAACTAAATACAAGGGTAGAAACACCACTTAAACCTTGTCCTACAGTACATCCAATAGCCATAATTCCACCAATTCCCATCATAGAACCACCTATCATATTGTATTTTAATTTATTAAAATTCATTTTTGAAGTGCATCCAAAACTATATTTTTTATTAAAAAATGTCGAAAAATATGCACCAAAAATTGCACCTAAAACAATACAAACTCCAATAGATAACTCTGTTATTTCAAAAAAAGTAAAAAATTCTAAAGTTTTTGCACTAGGAAATACATAACTTAAAGCTTGAACTTGAATCTCTTTTTCAATACTTTCAGCTCCAATATATCCAGAGATAAACCAAGAAAGACCAACTAAAAATCCAATAATAACACCATCGTATAAACTAAAAACTCTTTTTACTTTTTTTACAAAATATGCCAAAAGTAAAACTAAAATTGCTAAAACAAAGTAAATATTTAGCGTAAAGTTTGATAAATTACTTGAAATATCTATCATAAATTGATTATTTATAAAACCATTTACAACTCCAAACAAAATCCCTTTTGTACTAGCAAATGCAAAAATTGCAATAAAAAGTAGTGTTACTAAAGCATTTGCATCACCTTGAGAAAATTTTACTATGCTTCTACTACTGCAACCATCAGCTATCATCATTCCAGCACCAAATAAAGCACCACCAATAATAATAGCAAAGTAGTTTATATTACTTTTAAAATAGCTACTAGAACTTAAATCAATATCAAAAATAGATGCAAATATTTGAGTAGAAATAATAGCTACAATCATAGCCATAACAACACTAGCTGCTCTTTTTGTTGATTTAATTTGTATATAATCTTTTAAACTTCCACTAAAACAGAACTGTTTTTGTTGAGCAAAAAATCCAAATACAAAAGCAATAGCAAAAAACGCTATAAAAACAATTTCATAAATCTCTAAATCAAACACTAAATTTCCTCCTCATCATCTTCCATATCCTCTAAATCTAGTAAAATATTTTCTGCTTCTTCTTGAGTTAATTTATTTTCATTTATAAGTTTCAAAGCTTCATCATAAAACTTTTTTACCTCTAAAAAGTAGTTTAATTCCTCTTTTATCTCTTTATCATTTTTCTTTGAAAGTAACTTTTCTAAAGCCTCTATTTCAGCTTTAAGTTCTGGTAAAACCTCTTTTTCTAAAAGTTTTTTTAACTCTTCAATTTTATTCACAAAAATCCTTTTTATAATATTAAACTATGATTATATAAAAAATTACTTATAATATAAGATTAAAAAGTTTTATATCTTTAAATTTCTTAAAAATATGTCACTAAAAGGCTTTTTTATTTTAGTTTAGATAGACTTTAATCTAAAAAAATAGAAAAATTTGGAATATATTTTGGAAATAGAGACAAAAAAAGAGAAATTTAACGAACCACTTTATCTTGAAAGTGGAAGGCTTCTTGAAGAGTTTGAGATAGTTTATGAAACTTATGGAAGATTAAATGAAGATAAATCAAATGTTATAGTTATTTGTCATGCTCTATCTGGAAGTCATCACGCAGCTGGTCGTTATGAAAATGAGGCAAAAGCTGGTTGGTGGGATAAGTTTATAGGAGATAAAAAAGCTATTGATACAGAAAAATATTTTGTAATTTGTTCAAATAATATTGGAAGTTCATATGGTTCTACGAGTCCTTTAAGTATAAATCCATCTACAAAAAAAGAGTATAGATTAAAATTTCCTGTTTTAACAATTTCAGATATTGTAAATGCTCAAATGAGACTTTATAAAAAATTGGGAATTAAAAATGCAGTTGCAGTTATTGGAGGAAGTATGGGTGGAATGCAAGCTCTTTGTTATGCAATTGAGCATCCAACTTTTGCAAAACACTATATTCCAATGGCAACAACAGCATATACAAGACCTTGGGCAATAGCTTTAAATAAAATAGCTATTGAAGCAATAAGACATGATCCAAATTTTCAAAATGGAAACTATGAAAAAGATGATTTAAAAGCAAGAGGGTTAGTTGGTCTTGCAGTTGGAAGAATGGCTGGATTAATTGCATATTTAAGTCCAAATCTATTCATAAACAAATTTGGAAGAGATTATGTTGAAACAGATGGATTATATGAGCTATTTGGAAGATTTGAGATAGAGAAATATCTTGAGCACAACTCATATAGTTTTCCAAAATTTTTTGATCCACTATCATATTTATATATTTGTAAAACAATAAATATTTTTGATGCTGGAAGAAATAAAGATAAATTAGAGGATTCATTTTTAAAAATAGAGGGAAAACTTCATTTAATTGCTTTTAAAGATGATATGCTATTTTTCCCAAATGAGATGGAAGAGATTAGAGATATTATGATAAAAATAGGTAAAAAAGATCAAGTGACATTTAAATTAGTAGATAGTTCTAGTGGTCATGACTCTTTTTTAGTAGAAGTTGAAAAATTTGAAGAACATATAAAAGATATTTTAAAGGATTAAAAATGGAAGATATTAAAAAACAAGAAGATATTAATTTTGAAGATAAAATTACAAAAGCAAAAGAGCTTTTAGAAAAACTTTCAAATCCACAAATTACAATAAATGAGTCATTAAAGTTATATAACGATGGTTTAAAAGAGTTAGAGCTAGCTCAAAAGTTATTAGAAGAAGCAAAATTAGTTTTTGTTACTCAAAGCAATAACTCTTGATAAAACTTTATATGATAGTGCTTTTATAACAAAACATTAAGTACTTTTTGGGTAAACTTGCCAAATTTTTAAATCAGTGAAAGGAAAGTTATGCCAAAAAGAGAAGATATAAAAAACATTTTGTTGATTGGTTCAGGACCGATTGTTATAGGACAGGCGTGTGAGTTCGATTATTCTGGTACTCAAGCAACAAAAACTTTGAAAGAGCTAGGATATAGAGTTGTCCTTGTTAACTCAAACCCAGCAACTATCATGACAGATCCAGAATTTGCTGATAAAACTTATATAGAACCAATTACAGAAGAGGTTGTTTTAAATATAATTAAAAAAGAGAATATAGATGCTATTTTGCCTACAATGGGTGGACAAACTGCACTAAATATAGCGACTTCAATGTATTCAAAAGGACTTTTAGAAGGAATTACTTTTTTAGGAGTTCATCCAGAAGCTATCAAAAAAGGTGAAGATAGACATCTTTTTACTGAAAGTATGAAAAAAATCGGATTAGATTTACCAAGAAGTGAAAATGCTTATACTCTTGAAGAGGCTATGAAGCTTGCAAAAGATATAGGATTCCCTGTTATTAGCAGAGCTTCATTTACTCTTGCAGGTGCTGGAAGTGGTGTTGCTTATAATATGGAAGAGTTTAAAGCACTAGCTCAAGCAGGACTTGATGCTTCACCAATCAATGAAATTGAGATTTTAGAGTCTGTTTTAGGTTGGAAAGAGTATGAGATGGAGATAATCAGAGATACAAATGATAATTGTATTGTTGTTTGTTCTATTGAAAATCTTGATCCTATGGGAGTTCATACAGGAGATAGTATTACTATTGCACCTGCACTTACACTTACAGATAAAGAGTATGCATTAATGAGAGATGCATCTTTTGCAATTTTAAGAGAAGTTGGAGTAAATAGTGGTGGATCAAACGTTCAATTTGCAATGTGTCCAAAAACAGGAAGAATGATTGTAATTGAGATGAATCCAAGAGTTTCTAGAAGTTCTGCACTTGCTTCTAAAGCTACTGGTTACCCAATCGCAAAAGTATCAACACTTTTAGCAGTTGGATTTACACTTGATGAGATTACAAATGATATGACAGGAACATTAGCAAGTTTTGAGCCTGCGGTTGATTATATCGTTGCAAAAGTTCCTAGATTTACATTTGAAAAATTCCCAAAAGCAAACTCAACTTTAACAACTTCTATGAAAAGTGTTGGTGAAGTTATGTCTATTGGAAGAAATTTCAATGAGACTATCCAAAAAGCTTATTGCTCTTTAGAGACTGGTCTTAGTGGATTTGATAGCATTACAACAGATTTAGAATTAATCAAAAAAGAGATTAGAAGACCAAATGATAAAAGACTTCAATACCTAATGGATGGTATGAGACAAGGTTTAACAAATGAGGATATCTTTGAGTTATCAAAAATAGACCCTTGGTTCTTAGCTAAGTTTAGAGAGATGTACGAAATGGAACTTTCTATGACTCCTGCAATTTTAAAAGATGAAGCACTTTTAAGAAAAGTAAAATCAAATGGGTTTAGTGATAAATTTATTGCAAATGTTATTGGAAAAACTGAAGAAGATGTATATCTTGCACGAAAAGCTTTAGATATAGATTTTGAATACAATGAAGTTGATACTTGTGCGGGAGAGTTTAAAGCTTTAAATCAATACTTATATTCAACTACAAATGTTTCAAAACTTCCAAAAGTAGAGATGCCTAAATCAACTCAGAAAAAAGTTATGATTATTGGTGGAGGACCAAATAGAATTGGTCAAGGAATTGAGTTTGACTACTGTTGTGTGCATGCAAGTTTCGCATTAACTGAAATGGGTGTTAAAACAATTATGTATAACTGCAACCCTGAAACTGTAAGTACAGATTATGATACTTCAGATGTTTTATACTTTGAGCCAATCGATTTTGAACATGTTAGAAGTGTTGTTGAAAAAGAGCAACCAGATGGTGTAATAGTTCATTTTGGTGGACAAACTCCATTAAAACTTGCACAAGTTTTAACAAAAGCTGGAGCAAAAATTATTGGAACAACAGCAGATGTAATTGATTTAGCTGAAGATAGAAAAAAATTCTCTGCATTTGTTGAAAAAATAGGTCTTTTACAACCAGAAAATGGAACAGCTGTTAAACTTGATGAAGCTATACAAATAGCTGAAAAAATAGGTTATCCAGTATTAGTAAGACCTTCTTTTGTTCTTGGTGGAAGAGGTATGAAAATTGTTTACTCTACTGAAGAGTTAAAACAGTATATGGATGAAGCAGTAAGTGTTTCAAATGATGCACCTGTTTTAATTGATAAATTCTTAGATAGAGCTATTGAGCTTGATGTTGATTGTATTTGTGATGGAAAAGAGGTTTATATTGGTGGAATTATGCAACATATTGAAGAAGCTGGTATTCACTCAGGTGATAGTGCTTGTTCACTTCCTCCAATCTCTATAAGTGATGATTTAATTAAACAATTAGAATCAAAAACTAAAGAGATGGCTTTAGGTCTTGGAGTTGTTGGTTTGATGAATACTCAATATGCAATTCATAAAGGACAAATATATCTAATTGAAGTAAATCCAAGAGCATCTAGAACTGTTCCATTTGTATCTAAAGCAACAGGAATGCCACTTGCAAAAGTTGCAACTAGAGTTATGTGGGGAGAAACTTTAAGAGATGCTCTTAAAGTTTATGATAGAGATATTGTATATGAAGAAAATGGTGTTTTAAAACCAAGATTAAAAGATCACGTAGCTGTTAAAGAGTCTGTTTTCCCATTTAATAAACTAGTAGGTGCAGATTTACTTTTAAGTCCTGAAATGAAAAGTACAGGTGAAGTTATGGGAATTGCTTCAAATTTTGCGATGGCATTTGCAAAATCACAAAATGCAGCTAAAAACTCTCTTCCAAAAAGTGGAAAAGTGTTTATCTCTTTATGTGATTTGGATAAAGAGTTTGCTTCAACTATTGCAAAAAGCTTAGTTGATAGTGGCTTTACTATATGTGCTACTGGAGGAACTGAAAAAATTATATCTGAAGCTGGAATTGCTTGTGAGAAAGTTTTAAAAGTTAGTGAAGGAAGACCAAATATTACAGATTTATTGACAAATGGTGATATTGTAATGGCAATAAATACAAGTGGAGAGCAAGAAGCTTCAAAAGATGACGGAAAAGAGATAAGAAGAGCAGTTTTAAGAATGAGTGTTCCTTATTTCACAACTGTTGCTGCTGCTTTTGCAGCAACTGATGCAATCAAAGAGTTAAAAACTTCAGATGTTTCAACTCCAAAATCAATTCAAGAGTATTTAAACTACTAAAAATGAATCCAGATTTAGTATATTTGGTACAAACAGATACAACTGTTGGTTTCTCATCATTAAATGATGAGAAACTATCAAATATAAAACAAAGACCTTCAAATCAAAAAATCCTTAAAACTTTGGATAGTTTTGTAACTTTAAAGGAGTTTGCAAGAGTTCCAAAAAAGTTTAGAAAAATAGTGCGAAATAGTTCTAAAACTACATTTATATATCCAAATTTAAACTCTTTTAGAGTTGTAAAATCTGAGTCTATATTTTTTGATTTTATAAAAAAATTTAGAGTTTTATCTTCAACTTCTGCAAATAAGACAAAAAAAAGTTTTGAGTATGATTTTGCTTTTGAAAAATGTGATGTAGAAGTTATCTCAAATGTAGGATTTTTTGAAACTTCCTCTTCAAAAATTTATAAATTAGGTAAAAATAGGTTAAAAAAAATAAGATAGGCATTGTCTTATTTTAAGCAAAATAAAACGCAAACTAAACTATAATCAAAATTCTTTTTTAAGACCCTGTCGTCTAGTGGCCAAGGACCTTAGGATTTCCTCCTAATGACGCATGTTCGAATCATGCTGGGGTCGCCACTTATAATTTATTACAATTTAAATTTTCTACTTTCATCTTAAATAAAATTTTACATAAATTAAATGACTTATTAAATATATAAAATGTAAACCAAAGTGTAAAATAGTCAAATTACTTTACATTTAAAGCGTATTAGTGTAAACTATTATACTTTTAAAAGGAGCTAATATGTTTGATTATACACAATTGACTTATTCAGAAAAAATAAACGATTTATTAATATATCATGGTAGTCAAGCAAAATTATCTGATTATTTGGAAATAAGTCGACAATCTATTTTAAAATGGAAAGAAAATGATAGTTCAATCAAAGAAGAGAATAAGCTTAAAATTGATGTTGCTTTTTGTAAAGCCTTTGGATTTAAATCTATTGATGCGAATGAAGTTATTAGAGTTTTGACACAATTAAATAAAACCGATTTTTCATATTTTAATATAAAAGAAGAAGATATAGTTCATTTAATCTCTAAATATTCATCATTTGGATCATTGGAAATTGAAGAGGCGGATATTAGTGAGAAAAAATTTGATAAAGTTATTTCCCAGAATAATGAGTTAATAAACGACTTGAACAAAAGAGAGATATTTTCTATAAATAACTTATCATCATTGAGTAATAAAATCATAATGGATACATTAAACAATACAGAAGATGTATTTCCAATAACTACTGAAAAAATAAGAATATGGCATTTTATTTTAATGAGTGGTATTAGAGCAGATGCTGGTAAATATTCAACAAAAATAAGAATTATTCCAGGAAGTGAAGATTTACACTTAACTGACCCAAGAGATATACCAGAAGAGTTGGAATATTGGTGTTCTAAATATAAAGATATTGAAACAATTGAAGATATTGCAAAAGCTCATGCTCATTTTGAAGCAATACACCCTTTTGGAGATGGAAACGGAAGATTAGGAAGAATAATAATGGCTGCTCAATGTATTAAAATAGGTTATATTCCTCCTTTGATTAATAAAAAAAATAAAGCTTTGTATCTTGTTTTTTTAAAACATGCTCAGGTTAATTCAGAATATGGACATTTATCATATTTTTTAGGAAATTCTATATTGAATATGCATAAAAAAGTATTTAAGATTTAACAGATACTATATTTGTGTAGTATAATGCAATTAAATATAAACATACTCTAATAATGTATATTTTCATAAAAATATGATAGAATATACATTCTAAATGTATAAAAGGATTTCAATGATTACTATAAAAGCTTGGAAAAAAGATATAGCACAGTTAGTAGAGTATAAAGGTGTAATAAAGTTTAAATATTTAGATTCAAACAATCTTGATTTCTCACCAATTAAAATGCCTATAAAAAATAGACAAGTCTATAATTTTTCCCATATTGATTTTCAATATGGACTCCCAGGCTTGATAAGTGATTGTTTACCTGGAAGTTATGGTATGAATTATTTAGATCGTTTTATGTTTCAATATCTAAAAAGAAAACCCACTATTTTTGAAAGATTACAATTTTTAGGAACTCATACTTTAGGTGCTTTAGAATTTCATCCTTCTTTAGAATCAGAAGAGTATAAAGAAGTTTTAAATATATCAAAAGTTTATGAAGAGTCTAAAAAAATTTTAAATCAAGAAAATGAAAAAGAAAATAACTCTATACTTACTCTTAAAACACTTATTGCAGTTTCAAACTCTGCTGGTGGAGGTGCTAGATCAAAAGCAATTGTTGGATTTAATC
>ERZ650302.477-NODE-477-length-21955-cov-17.205068_pt1 | contig 21955 bp, 19 predicted proteins | sample MGYA00376238_ERZ650302 | MGnify/ENA primary metagenome ERZ650302 (study PRJEB26733, sample SAMN07839298) | wastewater metagenome | biome: urban; feature: wastewater treatment plant; material: waste water | place: USA: North Carolina | collected 2016-04-28 ... | reverse complement strand
AGTAGGTCAACGCCAGGCTCCTATTACAGCCCCCTGTAGCTCACGCTACAGGGGGCTTTGTATTTTTAGCTCGGCTCACTAATTTGCTGTGTTTTGTGAGCCGCGCTTCGCGCGGGTTTATCCCAATCACGCCTCTCTTTGCATCGTTTAGCCTCCATGCATGGCAAACCCATGCTGACAATACGGCTATCCAGATGAATTCAAAGCCTTTTTTGCCGGTGTGGCAGATTGTCTGGCACAATGTCCAGCTTGTCTTACCGCGCACTGCCCAGGCCTGCCCATGACTTTTTCGACCGATTCCGCCGCCCCGCCCTTGATTATTTCCCTGCCGCGTCAGCCGATGACCGGCGCGCGCACGGCGCCATTTTTGCCGATGAGCCGCGCTGAAATGAAGCAGCTGGGCTGGGACGCCTGCGACATCATTCTGGTGACCGGCGACGGCTATATCGACCATCCCAGCTTTGGCATGGCGCTGATTGGCCGCCTGCTGGAAGCACAGGGCTTTCGGGTGGGCATCATCAGCCAGCCCGACTGGAAAAGCGCCGAGCCGTTTCGCGCGCTGGGTCGGCCCCGGCTGTTTTTTGGCGTCACCGCCGGCAATATGGATTCGATGATCAACCGCTACACCGCAGACCGCAAACCGCGCTCTGACGACGCCTACACCCCGCATGGCGAGGCCGGCAAGCGGCCGGATCGGGCGGTGGTGGTGTATGCGCAGCGCTGCCGCGAGGCGTTTCCGGGTGTAGACATCATGATTGGCGGCATTGAGGGCAGCTTGCGGCGGATTGCCCAGTACGACTACTGGAGCGACAAAGTGCGCCAATCGGTGCTGGCTTACGCCAAGGCGGATTTGCTGCTGTTTGGCAACGCCGAGCGCGCCTTGCTGGAAGTGGCGCACCGCGCCGCGCACGGCGAGCGCCTGGCGCAGATGCGTGATATTCGCGGCACAGCGTTTTTGACCAGCCAGGGCTGGCGGCCAGACGACAGCTGGCAGGAAATCGACTCGACCACGGTGGATGCGCCAGGCCGGGTGGACCCGCATCCCGACCCTTACGCCATGGAGCCGGTCAACCCGGCGCCCAGCGACCCCAGCGCGCCGCAACCGGTGCGATTGATTTCCGCCGCCGAGCGCGTGCGCCAGCGCAAGGCGCAGCGCGCCAAAACCGTGGTGCGTTTGCCGGCGTATGAAGCTGTGGCCTACGATCCAGTGCTGTACGCCCACGCCAGCCGCACCCTGCACCTGGAATCCAACCCCGGCAATGCCCGCGCGCTGGTGCAGGCGCATGGCGAGCGCGATGTGTGGATCAACCCGCCGCCGATTCCGCTGACCACGCCGGAGATGGACTACGTTTACGATTTGCACTACGCCCGCCAGCCGCACCCCAGCTATGGCAATGCCCGTTTTCCGGCCTGGGACATGATCCGTTTTTCGGTGAACATCATGCGCGGCTGCTTTGGCGGCTGTACCTTCTGCTCGATCACCGAGCACGAAGGCCGCATTATTCAAAGCCGTTCAGAAGAATCGATTTTGCAGGAAATCGAGCATATTCGCGACAAAACGCCGGGGTTTACCGGTCATATCACCGACCTGGGCGGGCCGACCGCCAATATGTACCGGCTGGCGTGCAAAGACCGCAATATTGAAGCCTCCTGTCGCCGCTTGTCCTGCGTGTATCCGGGCATTTGCGAAAACCTCAACACCGACCACAGCGATTTGATCCAGCTGTATCGCAAGGCGCGCGCCGTGCCGGGGGTGAAGCGCATCACCATTGGCTCGGGCGTGCGCTACGACCTGGCGGTGGAGTCGCCGGAATACATCCGCGAGCTGGCCACCCACCACGTCAGCGGCTATCTGAAAATCGCCCCGGAGCACACCGAAGACGGGCCTTTGTCCAAGATGATGAAGCCGGGCATTGGCAGTTACGAGCGCTTCAAGGCGCTGTTTGAGCGTTTCAGCCAGCAGGCCGGCAAGAAGCAGTATCTGATTCCCTACTTTATCGCCGCCCACCCCGGCACCAGCGACGAAGACATGCTCAACCTGGCGCTGTGGTTGAAGCACAACGGCTTCAAACCCGACCAGGTGCAGGCGTTCACCCCCACGCCGATGGCCTTGGCCACCACCATGTGGCACACCGGGCGCAATCCGCTGAAAAAACTGGCGCGCAGCTCTGAAAAAGTGGAAGTGATCAAGGATGCCTACCGGCGCAAACTGCACAAGGCGTTTTTGCGCTATCACGACGCCGAGAACTGGCCCTTGCTGCGCGAAGCGCTGGTGAAGATGGGCCGCGCCGACCTGATTGGCCATGGCCCGCAGCAACTGATTCCGCCGGAAAGCGGCGCCGCGCGCCCTGGCGCGGCCAAATCGGTCCGCGCGCCGCACGGCAAACCGCTGGGCAAACGCCCGACTGTTGCAGGAAAGCCGCAGTCACGGCCGCCAGCAACGCAGAAAAAAACCGGCCGCCGTTAAGCCGGTCAGGCGCGCGTCAGCGCGTCTGCCGGCTTGGCTGAACCGCGCTTAAAAACGCTTGGTCAGCCGGGCGCTGTGGATGATGGTGCTGGCGATTTCTTCGATGGATTTGTGCGTGGTGCTGATAAACGTCACCCCCTGCTGGCGCATCATCGCCTCGGCTTCTTTTACCTCAAAGCGGCAATTGTCCAGCGAGGCGTAAGTGCTGTTCGGCCGGCGTTCCGAGCGGATTTGCACCAGGCGATCCGGGGTAATGGTCAGGCCAAACAATTTGTGACGATGCGGCAGCAGCAATTTGGGCAGAATCGGTTTGCCAAAGTCTTCCGGCGTCAGCGGATAATTGGCGGCGCGAATGCCGTATTGCAGCGCCAGATACAGGCAGGTCGGGGTTTTGCCCGAGCGCGACACCCCCACCAGAATGACATCGGCTTCGGCCAGATCACTGGGTTTTACGCCATCATCATGGTGTAGCGAAAAATTCACCGCGTCGATCCGATGATGATAGGTTTTCTCGTTGGTGATGCCGTGGGATTTGCCCGCCGTGCGCGAAGCCTGCTGGCCGAGTTCTTGTTCCAGCGTGCTGATGAACGAATCAAACAGATCAATCACCAGCGCGCAATCGTCCACCTCAATGGCCTTGCGCACGCCTGGGTCGATAATGGACAGAAACACCAGCGGGCGGTGATGGTCGCTCTGCGCGCGCTCGGCAATGCGTCGGCTGACCTCGCCGGCCTTGTCTGGCGTGTCGATGAACGGAATGGTTTCCCGCTTGAATTCCGCCGTCTCGAACTGGGTCAGCAGCGTGTGGCCCAAGGATTCGGCGGTGATGCCGGTGCGGTCGGAAACAAAGAAGGCTGAGCGGCGATGTGGCATGTGAACTCCGGCTAAATGGGCATTGCGCTTGATTATACCCGTGGGAACATGCACTTTCGCAGGGCAAATCCGGCTTTTGTGCAGTGCATTAAGGTTACGCAAAGTTTACGCTTTCGGATAGAATCCGGTTTTCGATAGCCCCCATCTAGCACAGGAAGTTCGTTACATGGCAGAGAATTACGTTGTCTGGTTCGACAAGCTGCGCATGACCGACGTGGAAACCGTCGGCGGCAAAAATGCGTCGCTGGGCGAAATGATTAGCCAGCTCGCCAGCTCCGGCGTGCGCGTGCCTGGCGGTTTCGCCACCACTGCGCAGGCTTACCGCGATTTTCTCGCTCACAACGGCCTGGCCGACCGCATCAACGCGATGCTCGCCAAGCTTGACGTGGACGATGTCGTCGAGCTCGCTCGCGTTGGCAAGGAAATCCGCCAACTGATCGTGGACACTCCGTTCCCGGCGCAGCTGGAAGCAGAAATCCGCACCGCTTACGACCAGATGGTCGCCGACTCCGGCGCTGCCATCTCGGTGGCCGTGCGTTCTTCCGCCACCGCAGAAGACTTGCCGGACGCTTCGTTCGCCGGTCAGCAAGAAACCTTCCTGAACATTCTCGGCTTCGAGAACGTGATGGCGGCCATCAAGCATGTGTTCGCCTCGCTGTACAACGACCGCGCCATTTCCTACCGCGTGCACAAGGGCTTTGCCCACGATGTGGTGGCCCTGTCCGCCGGCATCCAGCGCATGGTGCGCTCCGACTGTGGCGCCGCCGGTGTGATGTTCACCATCGACACCGAATCCGGCTTTAACGACGTGGTGTTCGTCACCGCCTCGTACGGCCTGGGCGAAACCGTGGTGCAAGGCGCCGTGAACCCGGATGAATTCTATGTGCACAAGCCGACCCTCAAGGCTGAGCGCCCGGCCATCCTGCGCAAGAACCTCGGCTCCAAGCTGATCAAGATGGAATTCACCGACACCCGCGAAGCCGGCCGTTCGGTGAAAACCCTGGATGTCGCCCCGGAACTGCGCACCCAGTTCTCCATCAACGACGCTGATGTCGAAGAACTCGCCCGCTTTGCCCTGATCATCGAAAAACACTACGACCGTCCGATGGACATCGAGTGGGGCAAGGACGGCGTGGACGGCAAGCTGTACATCCTGCAAGCTCGCCCGGAAACCGTGAAGTCGCAAGAATCCCGCGTGGACACCCTGCGCCGCTACCGCCTGAAGAACAAGAGCGCCGTGCTGGTGGAAGGTCGCGCCATTGGCCAGAAAGTGGGCCAGGGCGTGGTGCGCCTGATCAAGGACGCCTCCGAGATGGATCGCGTCAAGCCGGGCGATGTGCTGGTCACCGACATGACCGACCCCGACTGGGAGCCGGTGATGAAGCGCGCCGCCGCCATCGTCACCAACCGTGGCGGCCGCACCTGCCACGCCGCCATCATCGCCCGCGAACTGGGCATCCCGGCTGTGGTCGGCTGCGGCAACGCCACCGACGTGCTGAAGGATGGCATGCAAGTCACCGTGTCGTGCTCGGAAGGCGACACCGGCAACATCTATGACGGCCTGCTGGAAGTCGAAATCATCGACCTGGCGCTGGATCAAATGCCGGATTCCCCGGTCAAGATCATGATGAACGTCGGCAACCCTGAGCTGGCCTTCGACTTCTGCCAGCTGCCCAACGAAGGCGTGGGCCTGGCGCGCATGGAGTTCGTCATCAACCGTCAGATCGGCATCCACCCGAAAGCCCTGCTGGAGCTGGACAGCCTGTCGCCGGAACTGCAAGCCGACATCCGCAGCCGCATCGCCGGCTACGCCAGCCCGGTGGACTTCTACGTGGACAAGATCGCCGAAGGCGTGGCCACCCTGGCTGCGGCGTTCTACCCGAAAAAGGTCATCGTGCGCATGTCCGACTTCAAGTCGAACGAGTACGCCAACCTGGTCGGCGGTTCGCTGTACGAGCCGCATGAAGAAAACCCGATGATCGGCTTCCGTGGCGCCGCCCGCTACATCGCCCCGGAATTCCGCGACTGCTTCGAGCTCGAATGCCGCGCCATCCGCAAGGTGCGCGACGTGATGGGCCTGACCAATGTCGAAGTGATGATCCCGTTCGTGCGCACCCTCAAGGAAGCCGAATCGGTGGTGCAGATCCTCAAGGACTTCGGCCTGGAGCGCGGCAAGAACGGCCTGCGCCTGATCATGATGTGCGAACTGCCGACCAACGCCGTGCTGGCCGAACAGTTCCTGGAGCACTTCGATGGCTTCTCCATCGGCTCCAACGACATGACCCAGCTGACCCTGGGCGTGGACCGCGACTCCGGCGGCCCGATTGCCCCGACCTTCGACGAGCGCGACCCGGCGGTGAAAGCCATGCTGCACATGGCCATCAACGCCTGCCGCCGCCTGAACAAGTATGTCGGCATCTGCGGCCAAGGCCCGTCCGATCACCCGGACTTCGCCAAGTGGCTGGTGGAAGAGGGCATCGAGACCATCTCGCTGAACCCGGACACCGTGGTGGAAACCTGGTTGTACCTGGCCAAGGAAGTGCAGAAGTAAGCACTTGCCGAGCGCAACAAAAAACCCCCAGCGATGGGGGTTTTTTGCGTATGGCCGCGCACTTTTTGCTATGGTGGCGGTCTGCTGGCCAGCGCACGCGCCTGGCCGCGTCGCCAACTTGACCCCTGTTGACCGATTTGCCATGACGCCCACCCCTCTTCGCCTGGCCGCCCGTGACGCGCTGGCGCTGACCGAACTGCCCGCCAAACTCAGCGCCGTCGCCGCGCTGGACCTTGCCGCACCCTGCGGCGCCGAGCTTGCCCTCACCCCGCCGACGCCGCTGCCCGGCCGCCCGGCCCGACCAGAGCTGATCCCGCCCAGCCAACTGGCCCAGCGCGGCCTGGGCACGCGGGAAGGCCGCGCCGCGCTGATCCACGCGCTGGCGCATATCGAACTCAACGCCATTGACCTGGCGCTGGACATCGTCTGGCGCTTTGCCGGCCTGCCTGACGCCTTTTACCGCGACTGGCTGGGCGTGGCGCAGGAAGAAGCCGAGCATTTTCAGCTGCTGAACGCCCACCTGAACACCCTGGGCCACCAGTACGGGGATTTTCCGGCTCACAACGGCCTGTGGGACATGGCCGAGCGCACCGCCGACGACCTGCTGGCGCGGCTGGCGCTGGTGCCGCGCACGCTGGAAGCGCGCGGGCTGGACGTCTCGCCCGGCATTCAGGCCAAGCTGCGCCAGGTGGGCGACCTGGACGCGGTGGCGATTCTGGATGTGATTCTGCGCGATGAAATCGGCCATGTGGCGCTGGGCGTGCGCTGGTTTGCCGAGTTTTGCGCCGCGCGCGGCCTGGAGCCCGTGGCCCACGCCGAAGCGCTGCGCCTGGCCTACCGCGCGCCGCGCCCGCGCGGGCCGTTCAACCTGGCTGCCCGCCGCCAGGCTGGCTTTGCCGATGCCGAACTGGCGGCGCTGGACGCGCGGTGAACCCCGTCTCCGCCGCCCCGCCAACGCTGCACCTGAGCGCCGACGGTGAGGTGCAACTGGCTGGCCGCTGGACATTTGCCGGCCTGCGCGACCACGCCGAGCTGCGTGCCGCCGTGCGCGCGCAGTTGCCACAGGCGCGCTGGGACGTCAGCCATGCCGAGCTGGACGCGGTGGGCGCGCTGTGGCTGTGGCAGGACTGGCAAGGCCAGCTGCCCGCCGCGCTGCGCGCCACCGAGGCCCAGCGCACGCTGTGGCGCGACCTGGCCGCCGCCCAAGCGCCTGCGCCGACGCACATCCGCCGCGATGTGCTGGCGCCGCCGCTGCGCGCCGTGGGGCGCGGCGCATTGGCCTTGCTGACGCAGGCGCAACTGGTGTGCATGCTGTGGGGGCGGCTGCTGCTGGCCAGCCTGCACCTGCTGCGCCATCCATCGGCGCTGCCGGCGCGCGAGCTGTCGGCCAATATTTACCACGCCGGGGTGTCTGCGCTGGGCATCACCGCGCTGGTCGGCCTCTTGATTGGCGTGGTGCTGTCTTATTTGTCCTCGCAGCAGCTGGCGCGCTACGGCGCCAATGTGCTGATTGTCGATTTGCTCGGCATCAGCATTCTGCGCGAACTGGGCCCGCTGCTGGCGGCAATTCTGGTGGCCGGGCGCTCGGGCTCGGCGATGACCGCGCAACTGGGCACGATGAAGCTGAATCAAGAGCTCGACGCGCTGGCCGCCATGGGCTTGTCCGCCACCTTGCGCCTGGCCTGGCCAAAAACCGTTGCCCTGCTGTTGGTGCTGCCCTTGCTGGCGGTGTGGACCAGCGCGCTGGCGCTGGTCGGCGGCATGCTGGCGGCGCATTGGGAGCTGGGCTTGTCGTTTGGTCAGTTTCTCGATCGTTTTCCGCGCGTGGTCAAGCTGGTGCATTTGTGGATTGGCCTGGGCAAATCGGCGGCGTTTGGCTTGCTGATTGGCCTGATTGGCTGCCACTTTGGCCTGACCGCGCCGCCATCCAGCGAAGGCCTGGGCCGCGCCACCACCCGCGCCGTGGTGGCGGCCATCACCCTGGTGATTGTCGCCGACGCGCTGTTTGCCGTGCTGTTTTCCATCACCCTGAGGCCACGGCCATGAGCGCGCCGGCCGTGCGGCTGCGCGGGGTGAGCACCCGTTTTGGCGAACGGGTGATTCACCATCAGCTTGATCTGGACGTGCAGCAAGGCGAAGTGCTGGCGCTAGTCGGCGCCTCTGGCTGCGGCAAAACCACCTTGCTGCGCCATATGATCGGCCTCACCCAGCCAGCGGCCGGCGTGGTGGAGGTGCTGGGCGTGCGGGTGAGCCCTGAGCAGTTTCTTGCCCAGCGCGGCCTGCGCCAGCGCTGTGGCGTGCTGTTTCAGAGCGGCGCGCTGTTTTCGGCGCTGAGCGTGCTGGAGAACGTCGCCCTGCCCTTGTTGGAGCGTGGCGGCCTTGGCCGCGCCGACGCCGCCCACATTGCCCGCTGCAAGCTGGCGCAGGTGGGCCTGGCGGCGGAGGATGGCGACAAACTGCCGGCGCAATTGTCCGGCGGCATGATCAAGCGCGCCGCGCTGGCCCGCGCCCTGGCGCTGGACCCGGAATTATTATTTTTGGACGAACCCACCGCCGGGCTGGACCCGCTTGGCGCGCAGGCCTTTGTGGCGCTGATTGCCGAGCTGCGAGCGCTGCATGGGCTGACGGCGGTGATGGTCACCCACGAGCTGGAGCGCGTGGCGCCGCTCTTGGACCGCGTGGCGGTGCTGGCTGACCGCCGCGTGGTGGCCATCGGCCCGCTGGCGGCCGTGCGCCGCGCCGATCACCCTTTTATTCAGGCGTATTTCGCCGCGCATGACCCGCAAGGGGAGAACCATGGAAAGTAAGGCCTTTGCCCTGTGGACCGGCCTGTTTGTCATCGCCCTGCTGGCCGCGCTGGCGGCGGTGGTGATCTGGATGAGCGGCGTGCGCCAGGGCGAGCGGGTGGAATACACCCTGCTCTCGCGCCAGTCGGTCAGCGGCTTGAACCGCGAAGCGGCGGTGCAGTATCGCGGCATCCCGGTGGGCAAGGTGGTCGAGCTGGGCATCGACCCGGCCGACCCCAAGCAAGTGCGCGTGCGCGTGGCGGTGGACAGCACGGTGCGGCTCAGCGCCCAGGCGTGGGCGCGGCTGGGCACGCAAGGGCTGACCGGGCTGACCTTTGTCGAGCTGCACGACGACGGCAGCCCGCCCTGGCGCGACCCGGCCGGCGCGCCGCTGCCGATGCGGCCATCGCTGTGGCAAGACACCACCAGCAAGCTGCCGGCGGCATTGGGCGAGGCGCGCCAACTGGGTGAGCGCTTGAATCTCTTGCTGGACGACGCCAACCGCCGCGAGCTGGCCAGCCTGCTGGCCAATCTGAACCGCTTTTCGGCGCAGCTGCCGGCGCTGGGCGAGCAATCCACCGCCACCCTGGCCAGCGCCCGCCAACTGGCCGACGAATTGCGCCAGCTGTCGCAAGGCCTGCGCGCCGTGCTGGCCCAGGCCGGCCCCGCCGTCGGCCAGGCCAGCGCCCGCCTGAACCAGGACACCTTGCCCCGGCTGGATCAACTGGCCAGCCAGGCCGAGCACACCGCCCAGGCGCTGGATGGCTTGATCGACAGCCACACTCGTCGCCCGCAACAATTATTGCTGGGCGCGCCGATGGATCCCCCCGGCCCCGGAGAGGCCGGCTTTGCCGGAGCCGCACGATGAAGCCCGTGATTGTCCGCCTGTTGCCCTGCCTGGCCGCGCTGGCGCTGGCCGCCTGCGCCAGCGCCCCGCTGGCGGAAACCCGCTACCGCCTGCCCGAACCTGCCCCGCTGAGCGCCGCCCAGCCGGCCATGCCGGCGCTGGCGGTCACCGTCGAGCAAGCCGCCTGGCTGAACGGCCTGGCCATGCACTACCAACTGGACGCCCAGCGCCCGCAGCTGGCGCGCTACCGCGACAGCCTGTGGGCCGACCGCCCGGCCGCGCTGCTGGCCGCCCGTCTGCGCCAACGTCTGTCCACCATCCCGGTGGCCGCCGGCGCGCCCTGGTCGCTGCGCCTGTATCTGGACCGCTTCGAACAGGTTTACCAGCCCGATCTGCACAGCCAGGGCGAAGCGCGCTGGCAGGCGGAACTGCGTGACAGTCACGGCGCCTTGCGCGCCCGCCACACCTTCAGCGCCAGCGCCCCGGCCAGCCAGGCGCACGCCGAAGCCGGCGCGCGCGCGCTGGGCGCCGCCAGCGACGCGCTGATTGAAGACACCTTGCGCTGGGCGCGCGAGGGGATGGGGCGGTGAGCATCGCCACGGGCTTTAAAAATTGCCGAAGATGGAGTATCAATGCAGATATGTCGCCACAACGGTTTATTGCTTGCTGTATTGACTCGCAACGAACATTGCCCTCCGCATGTGCATGTGGGGTGTGCGCGCTGGGATGCGCGTTTTGTGTTCAGCTTTTGGCATAACGGTGTGCGTTTGTGGGATGTCACTCCCGCCCAACATGAGCCCAGTTCCGCTGTCCTAGAAGGACTGCGGCAAACGATCAAACGTCCTGAGCATTTACTGCGCGCCAGAGTTTTGTGGTGGAACAGCCGGCAAAATGTGTGTCTGGACAATCAATGGTGGGACATTCAGGCGGAAGAGGTGATCACGTCTGGTGCACGACGCACGTCCGCGCGGGCGATTACTGCAGCGTGCTTTGATGCGCAACGCAATGTCACAACGCTGACGCTGGCTGGTGAGCCTCATGCGGTGGAGATCGAACTATGAAAACGGTCAAGGCGCGGGTGCGCGATGATGAACCGGTGACTGAGCTGGGGCTGGCCCAGGCGGTCGCGCGTGGCCGGCGGCGGCAGGATGAGTTGCGCGCCGCCAGCATTCGTTACCTGCCCGAGCGTCAGGCGGTGTGGCTGGGGTTTGCCGACCAGAGCGCGATTGTGTTGCCTGTGGCGAATTATCCTGAATTGGCGCAACTGAGTGTGGCGGAGCTCAATGCGCTGACCTTGGAGTTTGGCGGCAGCGCCTTGTGCCTTGAGGCGCGTGACTTGCATCTGTCCATCACTGGGCTGGCGGCCGCCAGCCATTCGCTGATGGAAATGGCCGCCAGCTTGCTGGCGGCGCGTCCCTGAAAAACCGCCCGCTGACGCCCTTTGCCCTGCCCCGTCTGTCTTATTGGCGAGAAATGTGCCAGAATTCAGGCCATTGGATATTGAGCAGGTTGCATCATGTTAGACCGGGACGGTTACCGCCCCAACGTCGGAATCATCCTCTGCAACGCCCGCAATGAAGTGTTCTGGGGTAAGCGGGTGCGCGAGCACTCGTGGCAGTTTCCGCAAGGGGGCATCAAGCCGGGCGAAAGCCCGGAGGCGGCCATGTACCGCGAACTCATGGAAGAAGTCGGCCTGTCGCCGCACCACGTCAAGATTCTGGGGCGCACCCGCGACTGGCTGCGCTACGACGTGCCCACGCACTGGATTCGCCGTGAGTGGCGCGGCAGCTATCGCGGCCAGAAGCAAATCTGGTTTTTGTTGCGGCTGACCGGCCGCGACAACGACGTGTGCCTGCGCGCCACCAATCACCCCGAGTTCGACGCCTGGCGCTGGAACACCTATTGGGCGCCGGTGGACGCGGTGATTGAATTCAAGCGCGACGTTTACGAGCGCGCGCTGGGCGAGCTGGCCAAGTTTTTGAAAGGGCTGGACCCGCGCCAGGGTTTGGCCCCGCCGTCCCTGCCCGAGGCCCCGCCCGCTGCGGCGCGCCGCTGACGCCCCATCCGCATCCCGCCTGTCGGCGGGATATTTGTTTTTTGCCGCCGCCCAGACGCGGCGGCGCAGTCTTCACTGAATGCCACCGATGAGCAAATCCTACGACGAATCTTCCGTGCGCGTGCTCAAGGGCCTGGAGCCGGTCAAGGAACGGCCGGGCATGTACACCCGCACCACCGACCCCACCCACATCTGCCAGGAAGTCATCGACAACGCCGCCGACGAAGCGCTGGGCGGCTTTGCCCGCAAAATCGCCGTCACCCTGCACCTGGACGGCTCGCTGAGCGTGGAGGACGACGGCCGGGGGATTCCGGTTGGCCTGCACCCGGACGAAGGCGTGCCGGTGGTCGAGCTGGTGTTCACCCGCCTGCACGCTGGCGGCAAGTTCAATAAAAAAGACGGCGGCGCGTATGCGTTTTCTGGCGGCCTGCACGGCGTGGGCGTGTCGGTGACCAATGCGCTGTCCACCCGGCTGGAAGTGGAAGTCAAACGCGAAAGCGCGGTCTGGCAGCTGGCGTTTTCTGGCGGCGAGGTGATCGAGCCCCTGCGCAAGCTGGGCGATTGCCCGCCGCGCACCAGCGGCACCCGCGTGCGCGTGTGGCCGGACGCGCGCTATTTTGAAAGCCCGCGTTATTCCATGGCCGAGCTGGAGCGCCTGCTGCGCGCCAAGGCGGTGCTGCTGCCCGGCGTGGCGGTGACCCTCACCCTGGAAAAAGCCGACGGCCAGCACGAGGTGCGCAGCTGGCGCTACCCGGACGGCCTGAAAAGCTACCTGGTTGAACTGTATGGCGACGACGAACCTGTCGCCCCGGCTTTTGCCGGCGAGAATTACATTGGCGCCGAGCACGAGCAATTCTCCCCCGGCGAAGGCGCGGCCTGGGCGCTGGCCTGGTTTGAGCACAACGGCGGCGGCGAAAGCTATGTCAACCTGATCCCCACCGCCAGCGGCGGCACCCACGAAGCCGGCCTGCGCACCGGGGTGTTCGAGGCGGTGAAAAGCTTTGTCGATCACCACAATCTGCTGCCGCGCGGCGTCAAACTGCAAGCCGAAGACGTGTGGGGCCGGGTGCGCTTTGTGCTGTCGGCGCGCGTGCTCGACCCGCAGTTTCAGGGCCAGACCAAAGAAAAACTCAACAACCGCGACGCGCTGAAACTGGTGGCCAGCCTGGTGCGCGACCCGCTGGAAATCTGGCTGAACGCCCATGTGGACCACGCGCGCAAAATCGCCGAACTGGCCATCCGCCAGGCGCAAAGCCGGCTGAAGTCGGTGAAAAAAGTCGAAAAGAAAAAAGGCTCCGGCGTGGCGGTGCTGCCCGGCAAGCTGACCGACTGCGAAAGCGAAGACATCCAGCGCAACGAGCTGTTTCTGGTGGAAGGCGATTCGGCCGGCGGCTCGGCCAAACTGGCCCGCGACAAGGAATACCAGGCCATTCTGCCGCTGCGCGGCAAGGTGCTCAACAGCTGGGAAACCGACCGCGACCAATTGTTCTCGAATGCCGAAATCCACGACATCGCCGTCGCCATCGGCGTAGACCCGCACGGCGCCGACGACAGCCCGGATCTGTCTGGCCTGCGCTACGGCAAAATCGCCATCCTGTCTGACGCCGACGTGGACGGCTCGCACATCCAGGTGCTGCTGCTGACGCTGTTCTATCGCCATTTTCCGGCGCTGATCCGCGCCGGCCACATCTACGTGGCCAAGCCGCCGCTGTACCGCGTGGACGTGCCCGGCCAAGGCAAAACCCGCCCGCCGCGCAAATTCTACGCGCTGGACGACGCCGAACTGGACAGCATGCTGGAGCGACTGCGCAGCGAACATGTGCGCGAAGGCAGCTGGAGCATCGGCCGCTTCAAAGGCCTGGGCGAAATGAACCCCGAGCAACTGAAAGACACCACCATGCACCCCGACACCCGCCGGCTCAGCCGCGTGGTGCTGCCGCCGGTTGGCACGGCCGACGCCACCTTCACCATGCTGATGGGCAAAGGCGAAGCCGCCAGCCGCCGGGCGTGGATGGAAGAAAAAGGCAATCTGGTGGAGGCGGATGTGTAGACGGCTGGCTGTGTTGAGCGCCGCAGACAGGACAACAGCCGCAAGGGAACACCGCGCAACAACGCCAGCTTGAGGGGGGTGAGCGGCTGCTTAGCGTCGCTCACAAAACCCAGCGCAGCGGTCTTGGCTCGTAGCCAGTCACCATGATCTGAACAGATTGACTGGCGCTTAGACCGCTTTCGGCATGAGTTTCACCTTAGGTGTCGTCCCCGCGAAGGCGGGAACCCAGACCGTACCACAGCCTGCGCGGTGGGCATGGCGCTGGTGAGCGCTCACCCGGCTGTACGCTGTGGACACGCCTGGATTCCCGCCTGCGCGGGAATGACGTGGTATAGCGCGGCGAGGGGTTCTTCGTGGCACATGAACCCTCGTGTTTCAACGTGGCTGGCTACCAGGCGTGTGCAGACAGTGCAAGCAGTACGGCAAGGTCACACAACAACGCCAGGGGGGGTTGTTAGCGACTCTTAGAACACGCTCTTAGCCGCAACGACATAAGCTTGGAAAGGGCAGGGCATGAATCTGAATGCATCCATCATCGATCAGCGTTTGGCCGGTGTGCAGGCCGAAATCGCCACGCGCGCGGCGGATGAGCTGAATCTGCACGACCCTGGCCGGCTGAAATCACTGGCGTTTGTCTATCTGTGTGTGCAAACCCTGCTGGACCTGGACATGGAGCAGGCCTTTGACTGCCTGACCGAGGGGGGCGGGGATTTTGGCGTGGATGCCTTGCACATGAGCGAAGAGGTGGATGGCGAGTTTGTGGTCACCTTGTTTCAAAGCAAATACCGCCACAAGCTCGACGCGACCGGGCATTTTGAAGAAAAAGGCATTGAGGCGCTGATTAAGGCCATTCGCCATATTTTTAACCCAGCGGCCGAGCTGGGGCAAATCAACGAACGCTTGCGCATCAAAGTAGAAGCGGTGCGTTCGATGATTCGCGATGGCTGGATTCCGCGTGTGCGCGCCGTGGCGTGCAGCAACGGCCAGCGCTGGAATGCGAGCGCGCAACAGGCCATTGAGCGCGAGGGCTTTGGCGAGCAGGTCAGCTGGGAGCATCTCAACCATGACGGCCTGCTGGCGCTGTGGCAGCGGCTCAAGCCGGTGAATGAAACCCTGCGCCTGGTCGGCAAGGCCGTGGTGGAAGACATGAACTTCAGCCGGGTGTGCCTGGGACGTTTGCCGGTGACCGAGGTGGCGGCGCTGATGCGCATCCACGGCGAGCGTCTGCTGGAGCGCAATATCCGCCGCTATCTGGGCCTGCATGGCAACCGAGTGAATGAAGGCATTCAGGCCACCTTGCGCTCTCACAGCCCGGCGGACTTTTATTTTTTCAATAACGGCCTGACCGTGGTCTGCGACGATTTTGCCTATAACGCCCTGCAGGGCAGCGATTACCAGATCAAGGTGGACAATCTGCAAATCGTCAACGGCGGCCAAACCTGCATGACCATTCTTAAAACCGAGCAAGAGTTAAACAAGCTCGGCCAGCACTTGCCGGCGGACGCCAGCGTGCTGGTGCGCATTTACAAGCTGCCCAAGGACAACGAAGACTTGGTGCTGCAAATCACCCACGCCACCAACAGCCAAAACCCGGTAGACCTTAAAGACCTGCGCGCCAATGACGCCAGACAGCAGCAATTGGAGCATAGCCTGCGCGATCTGGGTTTCACGTATCGGCGCAAGCGCATGGAAGGCGCAAGCAAGGCGGGAGATATTTCTTCCGGGCAGGCCGCCGAAGCCATTCTGGCGGTGTGGCGGCATGCGCCGCACCAGGCGCGCTTTTTGACGCGGGCGCATTTTGGCAAGCTGTATGAGACGATTTTCACCGAGCAACTGAACGGCGCACAAACCATTATCGCCGTCTTGCTGCACCGCTTGGCCGACCAACGCCGCCGCCGCCCAGCCGAGGATGATCCGCTGTGCGTGCGCTACGCCGCGTGCTTTATCGCCATGCAGATGGGGCGCCGCCTGCTGGCGGAACTGGGTATTTCACTTGCCGCGCTGGATCACCGCCACTTTGCCCAGGCCAAGACCTTGCTGGAAAGCAAGGCGCAGATATATTTCGACGCCAGTGTGGCCGATGTCGAGCGGGCGCTGGCCCAGCTGTATGGCGGGCAGCCAGTATCGTTGCAACAACTGGCCGCCACCTTCCGGCGCGGGGATGTGATCGACACCCTGTTGGGCATGCCGGTGTGAGCAGCGGCCTTGCCGCCGCACATCAAGCTGCTTACCCCCGCAGCGCCTCCAGCACTGCTTCCACCCCATCCACCAGCGCGGCGATCGCCGTTTCCGGCGTGTCCGGGCACACCAGCATCATGTTGTGGAACGGGGTGATCAGCACGCCCTGATTGAGCAGGCTCAGGTGAATCAAGCGCTCCAGCGCGTGGTCCATGGCTGCTTCCGCCTCGGCGCCGGTGCGCGGCGGGGTGGGGCAAAACTGAAATTCGCAGCGCGCGCCGATTTGGGTGACGCACCAGGGCAGGCGATGGCGGGCAAACAGCGCGCGCAGGGCGTCGGCCAGGCGGGCGGCGCGGGGCGTGGTGAGGGCGTAGGCGTCGCGGGTCATCACCTGCTCAAGATTGGCGCGCATGGCGGCCAGGGTGAACAGATTGGCGCTGAGCGTGGTGCCCATGCCGCTGTGGCCATCCGGCTTGCTGGCCAGCAGCGCCTCGGCGCGGGCGGCCACCTCGGCGCTCATGCCGTACACTGCCGCCGGCAGCCCGCCGGCAATCGGTTTGCCCAGCACCAGCATGTCTGGCTCCAGGCCGACCTGGCCGCTGTAGCCGGCGTAGCCCGTGCTGATGGTGTGGGTTTCGTCGATCACCAACAGCGCGCCATGCTGGCGGGTGAGCTGGCGCACGCCCGCCAAAAAGCCCTCGGCCGGCAGCACCATGCCGATATTGGTCAGCGCCGGCTCGGTGAGCACGCAGGCCACGTCGCCGGGGGCCAGCGCCGCGTGCAGCGCCGCCAGGTCGTTAAACGGCACGACGCGGGTGTATTGCCCCAAATCCGCCACCTGGCCCACCAGCCCGCTGCGGGCGACGGTGCGGCCGTCGGCGTCTTGCCGCACCAGGGTGTCGTCCACCGTGCCGTGATAACAGCCATCAAACACCACCACCACCGGCCGGCCGGTCAAGCCGCGCGCCCAGCGCAGCACAAAGCGGTTGGCGTCGGTGGCCGTGGTGGCGATTTGCCACACCGGCAGGCCAAAGCGCTCGGCCAGATGCGCGCCCACCCAGTTGGCGTCGGCGCCGGGCAGCATGCAGCTGTAGCCGCGCGCGGCGCGCTCGGCAATGGCGGCGGCCACTGGCGCGGGCGAGTGGCCAAACATCGCGCCAGTGTCGCCCAGACAAAAGTCGGTGTAGACGTGGCCATCCACATCCACGCACTGCGCGCCCTGGGCGTGGTCGATATACAGCGGAAACGGCGTGCCCCAGTCGCGCATCCAGTGCATGGGCACGCCAGACAGCAAATGCCCGCTGCCGGCGGCCAGCGCCGCCGAGCGCGGGCGCTGGGCGATATAGTCGGCGCGGGCGCGCTCGGTCAGCGCGGCCACGCGCGCGGGGGAAAACACCTGCGGCATGCTTGGGGCTCCTGTGGGTGGGGCTGACCGACGCTTAGCCCATCAACGGCGCGCCATCCCGGAACACCAGCACGGTGTCTTTCGGGTGCGCCGTCCAGGTTTCATTATCCGTCAGCGGTTGTGTGGCAATCACCGCCACCCGGTCGCTGGGGGTGGTGACTTCAGCAAAGTCGATGCTCACGTCGTTGTCCACCAGGTGCGCCACGCTAAACGGCGCTTGTCGCACCAGGTAGTGCAGGTGGGTGCTGCAATGGGTGAACAGCACGTCGCCATTGCTGAGCATGAAGTTGAACACGCCATGGGCGCGGATGCTGGCGGCCAGTTCGCGCACGGCGGCGGTCAGCTCGGCCTGCGGCGGCGGTTCGGCAAAGCGCTGGCGCAGGGTTTCCAGCAGGTGGCAAAACGCGGCTTCAGAGTCGGTGTCGCCCACTGGCCGGTAATACTGGCCGCGCGCCGGGGCAAAGTGCTCCAGATTGCCATTGTGGGCAAAAATCCAGTTGCGCCCCCACAGCTCGCGGTGAAACGGGTGGGTGTTTTCCAGCGCCACCCGGCCCTGGGTGGCCTTGCGGATGTGGGCGATGACGTTTTTGGATTTGATCGGGTAGCGGCGGATCAAATCCGACACTGGCGAGTGCGCGCTGGCCTGGTCGTCCAGAAACAGCCGGCAGCCTACGCCTTCAAAGAAGGCGATGCCAAAGCCGTCGGCGTGCTGGTCGGTCAGCCCGCCGCGCCGGTGAAAGCCCTCAAAAGAAAACAGGATGTCCGTCGGGGTGTTGCAGTTCATGCCCAGCAGCTGGCACATGGTGTGACCTCATGGATGCGCCGCCGGCCGTGCTCGGCCATTGGCTTGCTTTTTGCCCAAATGGCTTTATCTTACGCCTTATTGCCTTCAGGAAAAAACCAAGCCATGACCACCATCACCGTGGCGCGCAAGGGGCGGGAAGTGGCGATTGCCGCCGACAGTCAGTCCACATTTGGCGACACCCGGCTGACTTCCACTTACGACGCCCGCTATAACAAGATTTTTCAGCTGGACGACAGCTTTATCGGCATTTCCGGCAGCGCCGCGCACGACCTGGTGTTTCAGTCGGCGCTGAGCAAGCTGAAAAACCGTGATTTTTCCAGCCGTGCGGCGGTGTTCGACACTTTTCGCAAGCTGCACCCCAAGCTGAAAGAAGATTTTTTTCTCAAGCCGGACGAAGAAGAAAACGACCCTTACGAATCCAGCCAGATGACGGTGCTGATCGCCAACCCCAGCGGGATTTTTGCCGTGTATTCGATGCGCGAGGTGTACGAATACACCCGCTTCTGGGCGATTGGCTCGGGGCGCGATTACGCGCTGGGGGCGATGTACGCCGCCTGGAACACGCTGGACACCGCCGCCGCCGTGGCCCAGCTGGGGGTGGAGGCCGGTTGCGAGTTTGACATCAACACCGCCGCCCCGCTGACTTTGTATTCCACCACGCTGCGCGACTAAGCGCCGCTCACCACACACGGCCTTGCCGTGCGGTTTGCACTGTCTGCGGCCGTGCGACCAGCCAGGGCCGCTTCGCAGAGTGTTGTGAGCCACGCTCAGGCGCAGCAAGGTTTTTTGATATTTGGAGTTTCCATGCACGATGTGTTGCAACGTTTCCTGTTCAATGAAGCCCCGGTGCGCGGGGCGCTGATCCGCCTGGATCAAGCCTGGCAGGAAATCCTGTCTCACCACGCCTACCCGCCGCGCCTGCGCGACCTGCTGGGCGAGCTGCTGGCGGCCGGCGCGCTGCTGGCGGCCAATCTGAAGTTTGACGGCACGCTGGTGATGCAGATGCAGGGCAGCGCCGCGCTGAAATTGGCGGTGGTGGAAATCAACGCCGACCACACCCTGCGCGCCACCGCCCGCTGGGATGGTGAGCTGGACGACGACGCCAGCGTGGCCGCGCTGCTGGGCCAGGGCCAGTTTGTGATTACCCTGGACCCGCGCAACGGCAGCCAGCCGTATCAGGGCATTGTCGCGCTGGAGGGCGACAACGTCGCCGCCATGCTGGAGCACTATATGCTGCGCTCGGAACAGCTGGACACCCGGCTGCTGCTGGCCTGCAACGGCGACAGCGCCGCCGGCATGCTGCTGCAACGCCTGCCGGAAGGCCACGGCGACAGCGACGGCTGGCCGCGCGTGCAAGCGCTGGCGGAAACCGTCAGCGCCGAAGAGCTGCTCACCTTGCCGGCGGACACCCTGCTGTATCGTTTGTTCCACCAGGAATCGGTGCAATGCTTCGAGCCGGCCAGCCTGAACTTTGCCTGCACCTGCAGCCGCGAGCGGGTGGCCGGCATGTTGCAGATGATGGGCGCCGAAGAAGTCGCCAGCGTGATTCAAGAGCAAGGCAGCGTGGAAGTGCAGTGTGATTTTTGCAACCAGCGCTATGTGTTCGACGAAGGCGACGCAGAAGGCTTGTTTACTGATGCGCCGCCCAATGGGCCGGCGCCGTCGCTGCATTAAGAAGAGCGGCTCACAAAACCCTCCTGGCGTTGTTGCCCGACCTTGCCGTACTTACCCGTACTGTCTGCGGTCGCGCGCCTAGCCAGGATCGCTTCTCTGAGTTTTGTGAGCCGCTCTAGCGCGGCCACAACCCCCTCCTGGCCTTGTGGCACAGTCTTGCGTGCCCGGCCAGAATCACAGCGTTGAGTGTGGTGAGGCGCGCCAAGCCGTGTGCGCCGCACTCAGCGCTGCGCGGGCAGGGCGCTGACGCTGGCCCTGTCCGCCGGCCCGGCGCACTTGTGCCGCCGGGTTACGTCCACCACGCCCAGGCAAAGCCCAGCAACATCGCCAGCGCGCAGCCAATCTTGGCCAGCATGCCCAGCGCCAGCCCCACCAGCGTGGCCATGCCCACCTGGCCGGCCCGCCAGGCGTCGCGCCGCGCCAGCCATTCCCCCGCCACCGCGCCCAGCAAGGGCCCCAGCAGCAAGCCGGGCAAGCCAAACCACAGCCCCACCACGCCGCCAATCAGCGACCCCCACAGCGCCTGCTTGCTGGCGCCATAGGCGCGCGCGCCCAGCCAGCCGGCCAGCGCATCCATCGCCATGCCCAAAGCCGCCAGCCCGGCCAACCAGCCCAGCGTGGCGCCGGACACATGCTGATAGCCATCCGCCCACGCCGCCAGCCACAGGCCGGCAAACAACAGCGGCAGGCCGGGCAGGGCGGGGAGAATTGTGCCAGCCAGGCCGATCAGGACGAGGATAACTGCCAAAAAAGACCAGAACAGCGAAATATCCATGGGTTTAGCCCCAAATGGGAAAGATGGGTGTGGTATATCTATTGACGGCCTCAACGCACAGCAAGTTCTTGACCACGGCGATCAATTGCCTCGAACTAACGTGAGTTGAATTCTGTCACAAGACCCTGCGCACAAGCGCAGGCCAGACACTCGGCCAGATATCACGACAAGGCGGCACGAAAACGCCAAGAGAATGTGGAGTGCAGCTTTGAATAACAGTCACCAAGGAAAGCATTGTGTCCTCTTCATCTGGCCATCACACATGGCCCAGCACACATTACAACCAGATGGTGCAAGGACGCGACGGTGCGTTTTTGTTCAATCGCAACGATCTGTATATTGGCCGCTCACTGGCTTACTACGGTGAGTTTTCTCACCTTGAAATGCGCATGCTGCGCCAATTGTGCAGCGAGGGCGATGTGGTGATTGAAGTGGGCGCCAATATCGGCAGCCACACCGTCGGCCTGGCCAGGCAAGTGGGCCCAAGCGGACGGGTGCTGGCTTTTGAACCCCAGCGACTGGTGTTTCAAACTTTGTGCGCCAATGTGGCGCTCAATAGCCTGACTCAGGTGGACTGTTATTGGGCAGGCGTCGGCGCGCAAACGGGTTATCTCACCGTGCCTGAGCTTGATCCGGAGCAAGAAGACAACTTCGGCGGCGTATCCTTGCTGGATGGTATGGAAGGCCGCCATGTGCCCAGCATGACGCTGAATGATTTTTCCGGCGCGCCGCATGTCGAGCTGATCAAGATCGACGTGGAGGGCATGGAACTGGATGTGCTGGCGGGTGGGCAACACTTGCTCAATAAATTTAGCCCGCACCTTTATGTCGAAAACGACCGGCCAGAGATGGCGCAAGCCTTGATGCGCTGGCTACATCAGCACGGCTACCGGATGTTCTGGCACTTTCCGCCGCTATTCAACCCCGACAATCACTTTGGCCGCGCTGATAATATGTTTGGCTCTTTGGTGTCTGCCAATATGGTGTGCGTGCATCACAGCCGCCCCTTGCCCGCCGCTGTGGCGGGGCTTGAACCGGCAACGGATTTTGCCTGGCACCCGATTCTGGGTCAGTTGCCTTGACAGCCCTGGCTGTCGCCCATGCTAGAATTCCCGCTGCATTCCACGGCCGGCGTCGCCGGCCTGATCTTCCGGGAAAGAACCACTGATGATTCAGATTGTCCTCAATGGCGAGGCCAAAACCCTGCCGGCGGCGATGACGTGCGCTGGCTTGATTGCCCATTTGTCGCTGACCGGCAAGCGCGTGGCGATTGAGCGCAACGGCGACATCGTGCCGAAAAGCCGCCACGATCAAGAATGGCTGGCCGATGGTGATCGGCTGGAGTTGGTGGTGGCGGTGGGCGGCGGCTAAGCGTCGCGCCAAGCCCGCTGTGGCCCAGTCGCCAATCACCATGATCTGAACCGACTGACCGTTGCTTGGACCGCTGTACGCTGTGGACACGCCTGGATTCCCGCCTGCGCGGGAATG
>ERZ650302.476-NODE-476-length-21991-cov-8.082194_pt1 | contig 21991 bp, 23 predicted proteins | sample MGYA00376238_ERZ650302 | MGnify/ENA primary metagenome ERZ650302 (study PRJEB26733, sample SAMN07839298) | wastewater metagenome | biome: urban; feature: wastewater treatment plant; material: waste water | place: USA: North Carolina | collected 2016-04-28 ... | reverse complement strand
AGCACTTGGCTACGAACTAAGGGGTCGGGAGTTCGAATCTCTCTGAGCGCACCAACTTGAACAATCAACCGCACATGTTGCGGTTTTTTTGTGTCTGATCATTTTATATTTGAAAAATATTAATTTCTCAAGAATGTAATTAATGTGATTGCAATTAAATAGCAGTAACACATACAGATTGCGAGAATAATAGTTTTATTGATCTTTTTTTGCATTTTAATATTTTGAGGAATGCTATCGGAAATCTGAAAAGATGCCAAAGATCCGAAGAATAAATAACTTATAAATATGAGTATGAGTGAAATCCATAAACTATTTTTTTTATTAGAAATAGAGTTTTGATCATCTGGAGAAGTAGTTAAATAATTAAATGTTTGTTGGCGATTGTTTTGATCTATGAAAATGATGTCTTTTAAATGTAGTGAAGTATATCGCCCTGTCCGTTTATGTATTTGAGCATAAAATAGTACACTTTCAACTTTTATTTCAGATGAATAAGCTAATTTACAGATATTTTTTAGTTTGTTAGTGCAAAGTTGAGAATAAAATACGTCACCATTCTGGCTTATATATAGGCTTTGACTATTATCTCGAAATTTTGACACGGTAAAAAAATAGTTTGAAGTCATATGCCTTTCAAATACGTGCCATTCGTTTGAGTGTAAGCTTTCAATATGTCGAACTTGATTTTTTATTGTTTTAATAGAATAGCCAATGACGATGAGCAGGATAAGTACAGATGCTATTGCTGGTCCAATTTTACTCATGTTTAAAGTTGATTGATCTGTTTGATTTGGCATTTGTATCTTAAATTAATTTTATGTAATTCTTCTATTTGATTATAAAGAATCTCATACTAGTTGTGGTTGCTGTTTGTGAATTTGCACTAATTTTTAATGTATTGAGTGAATGTTGTAATTATTTATATATTTTTTAGCGACTTAATCTGATTTATGTACGATTAATAAACATTTGATGGTTTGTTACTACAAAATGACTTATCAAAATGAAATAAACCATATACAATGCACCCCATCAAGACGTCGCGCTCATAGCTCAGCTGGATAGAGCACTTGGCTACGAACTAAGGGGTCGGGAGTTCGAATCTCTCTGAGCGCACCAACTTGAAATAAAAAACCGCACTTTTGATGCGGTTTTTTTGCATCTACACTATCTAAAAATGATGAAATTTCTGTGTCAAAAGTATGACTATTGTTTTACACCTGGCTTTGAGCGAATAAACACGAAAAAAATAAGGAAAGTGCTCAATCTAGTGTAAGATTTAGCTCAATTTGAATGACTTGATGATGAGCTTATGTCTGACACGCAGCCAGCATTGTCTTTGCGCTATTTTTTAAATTTAGAAGAATCTCAAGACGGCTTTGCCCTTGCCACTTTTGGTAAAAAACAATTCACCCGTTTTATTACACCACTGATGAGTGTGGCGATTATTGCTTGGGGCTTTTATTTGGGCTTCGATGGGGTAGGTCGCTATTATGTTGCACTCGGTGCGTTCTTTTTAATCTTGCAAACCTTAATGCGTTATTGGTTCTTGCCAATGATGTTTAAACGTCAGTTTGTAAAGTACCAATTTGGAAAAAGTGAGCAAGGTATTGATTTATTTCAGGACTATGCCGAGCTGTATGCCAATGGTCGTAAACAGGTATTTCATTACAACGAGGTGCAAAATTTCGCTGTAGGTAAACTCACCTATATGCTGGAATTAAAAAATCGTACAGTGGTGATTGTGCCGAAACGTGCATTTAATCAGCCTGCAGAACAAACGGTTTTTGAAAATACCTTTAAAAAGTAAGTTCTAATTTTCCCAATTTACGAATTATTTGAGGATGATCATGAATACACGTCCATCTAAAATTGTCTGTGTCGGTCGCAGTTATGCAGACCATGCCAAAGAATTAGGTAATGCTGTACCTGATCGTCCTGTGTTATTTATTAAACCGCCAAGTAGTTTACGCAGTTTAAATGATGGGATTACGTGGAATAAAGTCTGGGGCAATTGTCATTATGAATGTGAGCTGAGTTTACGCATTGACCAAACCTTAAATGCAGGCACAGATCCTGCCAAAGTGTTGGATGCTGTAGGTGCTGTGACTTTGGGCTTGGATTTAACTTTGCGTGAATTGCAGGATGAACTCAAGAAAAAAGGGCAGCCATGGGAACGAGCCAAAGCATTTGATGGTTCTTGTGTGTTGGCAGACTGGGTGGATGTATCGGAAATTCAGAACTGGAAAAACGTGCAATATCGTTTGGACATTAATGACGAATTACGTCAGCAAGGCGATACGGGTTTATTGATTTTTGATATTGCGGCATTATTGGCAGATATTAGTCAAGTGTTTAGTTTAGAACCTGGTGATGTGGTCATGACTGGTACACCTGCAGGGGTGGCAGCATTACAGTCGGGCGATCAGTTGAAGATGACCTTACAAGGACGCACTCAGGCATTTGTCTGGACGACTTTTGTGAAATAAATAGCGGTGTAAACGGTGATGCCCCAAAAGATGAGTATCACCGTTTTATCATTGCTTTTAAATGAGAAGGTTATACTTTCAGTAAATGCTGAAATTTACTGCGTAATTTATTCAGTTTCGGTGGAATAGAAAAATTGCAGTAGCCCTGATTTGGATTTTTGGCAAAAAAATTCTGATGATAGTCTTCCGCAGGGTAAAATTCAGGGGCTGCACTGAGTTCAGTCACAACATTCACACCTTCTGCTTGTAAGGCTGCAATCATCTCGGCTGCAGTTTGTTGTTGTACAGCATCCAAATAATAAATCACAGAGCGATATTGTGTGCCGACATCATTGCCTTGACGGTTTAATGTGGTTGGGTCGTGTGTGGCAAAAAATACCTCAAGTAATTGTGAATAGCTGATCTGCTGTTCATCAAAATCAATCAAAATGACTTCTGCATGTCCGCTGTCGCCACGGCAAATATCTTCATAGCTTGGGTTTAAGGTATGTCCACCTGCATAACCACTGATGACTTTTTTTACGCCCTGCAATTGTAAAAATACAGCTTCGACACACCAGAAACATCCGCCACCAAACAATGCTTGTTGCATGATTTTGTCCTTATATTTTATCAATCAACCATTTTAAACCTATTTATGATTAGGCTTAGACATTATAACGTACAGCCGTTGGTGTTTCAAATTGAATGAGTAAATTTCCATGACGATCTAGCAATTTTAGAGTTTTGCCATAGACCTGATAATGTGTCACTTTATTCAGGGCCTCATGAAATTTTTGATCTAAATTGTTGTTATTTAAGCAGGCCATTCGTGTGGTTGCCAATTGCCCCAATTGTAGGGTGTCACGTCCTGCGGCATAGCTAGCACTGATTCTGTTACAACTATCTGAACCTGTGACTGTTTGTGTGGCGGCATCAAAGTTTAAATATGGCAAGTTTTGGCGGTTTGCTGCAGTAGGTAACATGCTGTTGCCCAATTGCGTAGCAGTCCATGTACGTTGTACTAAGTTAGCTTGATTGATTGCGGTAATTTGGCTAGTGCTCGTTTGAGTTGGCATATTTTCACATCCAGAGAAAAGCATGACTGAAGCAAATATTGCGACACCAAAAGATTTTTTGAACATGGGATGCTCACTTATTTTTAGGAAATTGTTGCTATCTAAACAAATTATGCGCCGTGACTCTAGTTGAATTTGTATGTTTGCTGCAACTTTTCCAAGATATGGTGTGGTTTTCTATCTGAATGAATTGTATCTGGTCAAAATGACCAAAATAGGTCAAGGCAGCACTTTGTTTTGATCGGTTGGATGCGAGTAAGGCGTGCTGATTTTCGCTGAAGAATCGAGCTGTACCCCTTGTCGAATAAGTCTGGAAAAGTCCTGACTGTGGATATCTTTTAAGTTTTCCACACGTGGGTTAATGTGGGCGCGTTGATACCAAGTTTGCATATCCCAACGATGATCCAGCGCATGCAAATCATATAAATAATTGGGTAAATAACCCGAAGCCAACAGGCGATAGTCTGCAGGGAAGCGTTTTTGTGATACTGACTGAATCATATCAAACAACAATGTGGTGCAATTACTGGTCAAAGTGTTGTACCAACGTGGCTTAGCCGCCAAAGCATCGGCTTTATGCAGATATTCCTGAAACAGTGCTTGTGCTTCTTGAGGACTCATTTGAATTGGAAAAAAATAAACTTGTTCACCCCGAATATTACTGCGAGTGTAAATGATATCTTTTTCATCGGCAGCAACAAGGCTCAACTCATATTTCCGAAAGAAGCCACCAATCGCAGAAAACTCTTCAAGTCTTTCTTTGCGTATTTCAATGGAAAAAGTCAGAGGCGCTTGATCGGCAAAGTCAAAACTAACCAAGGTATGCGCAATTTTAGGCCCCATCCAGTATGAGGTGATGATATTCACCCCAGTAATCTGTTTCAGATTAAATTGGCGGGTTTCCCAGTGTTCGGTATAGCGACCATCGGCATGCCAGTCAAAATTGCGGACATTGTGCAGTGTGACCTGATCTTGTACTTGTTCATAATGCAGCATGCGAGCCACTTCAGGGTTCCAGTCACGGTCTTGCTTGGCATCCATCCCAAAATACCAAAACAGTCCCAAGGCAAAACCTAATAGGTAAACCAGAATATCCTGATTGCGACTCAGCAAATGCTGAGTGATATAGATGCCTAAAATGCTGAGCGTAAAGGCTAGCCAAGTTCCAATCAGCACACGGCTCATCAACCAACCCAAAGGTTGATGAATCCACAAGGCCATACTCAGCCAAATAGAAGAAAGAATGACACCTAAACTGAAGATGAAATGCAGCATCCGCCATTCCTGAGGCAAGTTAAATTCCGTTTAAGTTATGATAATCACAGATTGCCAAAGCTGTCAGCATTATTTTTGATAGCGGGCAAACTCAAAGACAATGCCTGATTTTTCATCGACATGCTGTTCTGAGGTCACTTTTTTAAACTCGGCAGGAATGGCAGGATAATGTGCATCTCCCTGGACATCCAGCTCAATATGCGTCAGTTCCAGACGGTCAGCAAGCGGCATGGTTTGGCTAAAAATTTCACCACCGCCAATAATAAATAAAGTGTTTGGTTTTTCTGAGGCGTGTACATCGGCAACGGCTTGTTGCAGCGCATCTTCAATGCTGTGTGCGACTTTTGTGCCTTCAAATGCCCAGTTTGGGTCGCGGGTAATCACCCAATTGACACGTTTAGGGAGAGTGCGCCCCATTGATTCCAGTGTTTTGCGTCCCATAATCACCACGCCACCTTGGGTGATTTCTTTGAAGTGTTTTAAGTCTGCCGAAATATGCCACGGCAATTGGTTACCCTGACCAATGCAGCGTTGTTGATCCATAGCGACCACGTGTACAACTTCTAAATTTTGAAATGACATAATTCGGCTCGTATTTTCTTCGTCTGCAAAGTGTTTTAGGGATGTTCGGATCAATTAAATGTTGAGATGCTAAATCTAGCAACAGGTAATTAAACCGCGACAGGCGCTTTAATTGCAGGATGTGACTCATAGCCTACAATTTCAATATCTTCAAATTTAAAGTCGAAAATATCTTTGATTTCAGGATTCAATTTTAACTGACATAAAGCCATTGGCTCACGACTAAGCTGCAACTGAGCCTGTTCAAAGTGGTTGGCATATAAATGCGTATCGCCACCTGTCCAAACAAAATCTCCAACTTCTAAATCACAGACTTGTGCGATCATGTGGGTCAGTAGAGCATAGCTAGCAATATTAAAAGGTACGCCTAAAAAAACATCGGCACTGCGTTGATATAACTGGCATGAGAGTTTGCCGTTGTGCACAAAAAACTGGAATAAAGTATGGCAAGGCGGTAGAGCCACTTGACCAGCTTCTTTCGGGTTCCAACCTGACACAATTAAACGACGTGAATTTGGATTGGTTTTAATTTCATTGATTAACCATGCAATTTGGTCAAAACCATCTTGCTCATACAAACCATCCGCTTTTTGTGTTGCGCCAAAATTACGCCATTGATGTCCATACACTGGGCCAAGTTCACCTTCAGGACGACCAAAACGCGCGGTTTGTTCTGCGGTAGACCATTCATCCCAAATACTGACTTTATGTTCTTGTAGATATTTGACGTTGGTATCGCCTTTTAAAAACCATAACAGCTCAATCACAATAGAGCGGAAATGTACTTTTTTGGTGGTCAGCAGTGGAAAACCTTGCGCAAGGTTAAAACGCATTTGATGTCCAAACACAGAACGCGTACCTGTTCCGGTACGATCACCTTTGTCGCCCCCATGGTCAAGAATATGTTGGAGTAGGTCTAAATACTGGCGCATAGCGTTCTCTGGTCAAGCAAAAGTGAATATTTTGGTTGGGCGATTCGATGCCCAGTAAATCAGAAAGAATAATAGCAGAGTTTTTAAAGTTGTGACTTTATTGTGTGTCGGAAGTGTGATGTTGATGCAGTAACGCCAGTGGTGAAAACAGGCAAATAGCCAAAGCGGTAAAGCCAATGCCTTGTGCACCCGATAGTAAAATTTCACCGTGTTGAATCTGCATAAAAATGAGTGCGAGTAACAACGCCAGTGGAATCCAAGTCAATAGTCGTGCTAACCAACCTGTTGGATGTTGGGCGGTAAAATGAATTTTGCAGTAACGACAAATTAAAAAAACAAGACCTGCAGCCAGAAACATTAAAATCGCATCGAGCTTTAAGGGTTCTAAAAGATATAACGCGGCGGTGACCAGCATGATCACCAGCAGCAGGGCAATTTTCTTTGTGACGGTAATCTGTGGGTTAAACCAAAATTCAAGCATGTGAGAGATTGATGTCTGAAAAGTATAAGTACTAGATGGTACTTTAGCATAAAAAAGGCGAAGATTGACTTCGCCTGAATAGATGAAACCCGCATGTAAATAGATAGCGGTTTAGCTAGTTTTCTGCGGACCCCAATCATAAATTTTCTTTTGATAGGCATACCACATCATCCACATACCCACCAAAATCATTGGCAAGCTTAGGAATTGTCCCTTACTCATCCATGCAATAAAGAGCTGACCATGATCGGGTTCGCGGAAAAATTCGACAACAAAGCGTGCCAAACCATAACCAATAAGGAACAGGGCAGACACTGCCATGCGTGGACGCGGTTTGGCGCTGAACCACCACAGTACAATAAATAGAATTAAACCTTCGCATAAGGCTTGATACAACTGAGATGGATGCCGTACCAATTGCAAAGGATCGGTCGGGAAAATCATCCCCAAGGCAAAGTTCGGATCGGTCACAGGGCGACCATATAATTCACCACCAATAAAATTACCAATACGACCAAACATCAGACCTGTAGGTACGCATGGGGCAATAAAATCCAAAGTCTGAAACCAAGTCATTTTGTATTTTTTACACCAGAACAGCATGGCTAAAATCACGCCCAGAAAGCCACCATGAAAACTCATGCCGCCTGTCCAGACTTGGAATAACCATAGCGGATTTGCCAAAAATTGTTCAAAGCCGTAGAAAAATACATAACCGACACGTCCACCAATGACCACGCCCAAAGCGCCGTAAAAGATCAGGTCGGACACCATGTCTGAAGTCCAGCCACGTTGTTTGGCGCGGTAAGTTGCCAAACCCCATGCAAATAAAAATGCCAGTAAATACATCAAGCCATACCAATGGACTTGTAAAGGCCCGAGCGAAATTGCAACGGGATCAATATTTGGATAGGTGAGCATTCCTGTTCCTTGTGATTCTGTTTTGCACAGATTTTAGCTGAATGTGATGAAAAATGTTGTACATTCAATGTGTAAAGATCAAGAGTTTGAATTATGTGTATTGTGGCATTGGCTTGGCAGGTCTTGACAGACACACCACTGTGTTTGCTTTCAAATCGGGATGAGTTTTATCGGCGTCCGACAGCAGCACTGGCAGCATGGCCTCAGAGTCCAATTGTTGCTGGGCAGGATTTAGAATCGGGCGGTACGTGGATGGGCGTTACTCAGTCTGGGCGCTGGGCAGTGATTACCAATTATCGTGATGCGAATGATGTTCGTGAATATCCAACGTCACGTGGGCATATTATTCAGGCCTTTTTGGAATCTGAACAAACGCCTATCCGTTTTGCCCAAGCCTTGGAAAAACAGCAATGTGAATATGCAGGTTTTAATTTATTTGTAGGCGATACCACCCAAGCGGTGTACATGAGTAACCGAGGCGAAGCTCCGCAGGTTTTAGCCAAAGGTGTTTATGTGGTGTCGAATGGATTGATGAGTGACCCTTGGGAAAAAACTGCACGTTTACGCAAACGCTTTACGCAGGAGTTTTTACCGATGCTGCAATTGCCTGATCTTGCATCGGCAGAGCTAAATGCTGCAGCGTGGGATATTTTGCAAGATGAACGCAAGGTTGCACCTGAACTGTTACCGCAAACAGGGATTTCGTTGGAGATGGAAGCGTTGTTGTCATCGACTTTTATTCAAAGTCCAATGTACGGAACACGTTGCTCCAATTTTTTACGTATGCACGTGCATCAATTTACATGGTTGGAAAAAACACAATATGGTGAGCAAAAGGGAAAGATTGTACGACAGCAAGTGAAGATTAAAGCATAAAAAATGCCGACATGGTGTCGGCATTTTTGATTGTTGCTAGATTATGCTTTTGCTGTTTCTAATGCTTCGCCAGCGATTACACCACCATCTTTACGGGTGATGACTACGGTTGCAGAACGTGGGCGAGTTGAGCCTTTACCTTGAGTGAGAAGATGTGCCGGTTGGTTATTTGGCCATATGTTACCTGGGTGTTGAACGTTAATAAACATTGCTTTGTAGTCAGGTGTCATAGTTACACCTGTGATTTCACAACCTTCAGGCCCTGTTAAGAAGCGGCGTAATTTGCTTTCATCAAGAGTAAGACCAGTAGGTGTTTTTTGTGTTCCCGTACCAGCACGTGCAGTTTTAACTGTACCATCACCAACTGAACCAGGTAATGCGGCAAGCATCATGCAGTTAGTCGTGTCTGTGTATGCACCATCATCGGTTTGAATCCATAATACACCGCGGTCATCAAACCACATGCCATCTGGGCTAGAGAAGTCATTGTTGTCGGTTAAGCCTGACAAGTTTACATCGCTTAAAGCATCTGCTTCTGCACCGAATAAGAAAATATCCCAAACGAACTCTGTTGCTTTAACGTCATCCGCATTTTCACGGAAACGAATAATGTGACCATTGATATTTCCGCGTAAAAGCTTGGTTGCATCGTCATCATCAGAATATTGACGAGGGTTTGCCGCATCAATTGAGTGTGTTGTACCGCGGCTAGAGTTGTTGGTTAAAGTCACATAGATTTCACCGTTATTTGGGTTTACTGCAACCCATTCAGGGCGGTCCATTTTGGTTGCACCAGCAGCGTCTGCAGCAATACGGGCGTGGACTAAAATATCTGCTTGATCTACAAACTTATATTTATCATAAGCTGTGATGTTTGGGTTCGACATAGAAAGTTCAAGCCATTTGCCTGTAGCTTTCCCAGTAGATTCATCAAAATTGAATTGAGCTACATATAACTTGCCTGAGTTCATATATTTATCACCAGCAATATAGCCGCCATTGATATCTTTAGGATCCCAGTTGCTGTCAGATACGAATTTATAAATATATTCGCCTTGAGAGTCATCGCCCATATAGAAGGCTAATGGCTGCCCTGGAATTGCGCGGCTAACACGACAATCTTCATGTGCAAAGCGACCTAGTGCAGTACGTTTTACTGGTTTTTCGCCTGTGAAAGGGTCAATTTCCACAATCCAACCGAATGTATTGGCTGTATTACGGAAGTCATTCTCAGCTTTGTCAGCGCTGACAATACTATTCCAGCGACTGAATAATGTTTTGTCTTGAATTAAAGTTGGATTAGTAATGCTTTGCCAATTATAGCCTGCGCGTCCATTACGGATTTTATAGCGTACTAAAGCGTGTTCGGTAAATGCATCACGCTCATCACCTTTTTCACCTTCTTTTTGACGAGCAATATACTGGTCAAAGTTTTCTTCAGTCGTTAAGTAAGTTCCCCATGGCGTATAACCGTTACCACAGTTATTGATTGTGCCACGAGTTTTGCTTCCATCTGGGCTAAATTGAGTCTTGATAAGCGTGCTGCCACGCACAGGACCACGGTATTCAATTTCTGTTGCAGCGGTAATGCGACGGTTAAATAAGGATGACTTATTAATTGTAATTGCTTGAGTTTCAGGATTTTTATGCAAATGTACGATTGATACACCGTGAGCGTTTACTTCACGAATTACTTCGTCTTCAGTAATCGTATTTTGATTGAATGCTGTGCCGCGTGGGTGTAAATCTTGGCGTTCAAGATATTCATGGTTCATCACCAATAGACCTTGATCAGATTGCTTAGCATCATATTTTTGAGTATTTGAGTTTAAGCCGAAGAAGGTCATACCATCATGGTTGTCACCCACACGCATTTCATAAGAAACGCCTGCTGGAATATTATTCTCATCCCATTCAGGTAAAGCAGGGTGTAATGGATCACCTACAGCATGCAAAATTTTAAAATCATAACCTTCTGGAACAGAAACCATATCTAACGTGTTTTTATCAACCGCTTTGAATTTTAATTCATTTGGCTGCGCTATTGGATTGATAGCTGGTTCTTCAGCTTTTGGTGGAGCTACATCGTCTTCGCTATCATTACAGCCAGCAAGTGAGCTTGCAACAGTCAAGGCCACTGCGCCGCTTGCAGTTTTCTTAATCAAGCTGCGACGTGAAATATTTTTTTCTAAGATGTCGCGAAATTCAAGATTACCCGAATTATTACTATCGTAAACATTATCTTCTTGGTGTGGATTAAAATCAGTCATTTTTTTTCCTAGCAAATTGCTTGGCTGTTTGAAAGTTATATGTAAATTAGTGGTTATACATGACATGCGGGTTAAGCTTATGTGTCAAACTGATTAAATCCGTCCAGTTGTGATCTACACACAAAAAAAGAAGCAACCATGTGCTTCTTTTTTTTAAATTCAATATCTTAAGTTAGCTGTGACTGACTCGACGCTTCTCAATTAATTTGCCAAAAAACAAACCAATTTCAAACAGCAACCACATCGGAATGGCAAGCATGATCATCGACAAGGCATCTGGCGGTGTGACAAACATGGCTACAAAAAAACAACCCACAATAATAAAGCGCCGTTTTTCAACCAAGGTTTGGGTAGATACCACACCAATCATAATCAGCAAAAGGGTGACAATTGGAATTTCAAAGGTGAAGCCAAAAACCAAAAACAGCTTCAAACAAAATGTGAGGTAGCTATTAATATCCGTCATAGGTGCAACTGTTTCAGGCGACACACTAATAAAAAAGTGTAAGATTGAAGGCAGTGCAACAAAATAGGCAAAACTGATGCCGATATAAAACAGACAAATACTGCCAATCAACAAAGGTAAGGCCAAACTTTTTTCTTTCTCATATAGTGCAGGTTTTACGAATGCCCAAATCTGATACAAAATAAATGGCATCGCAATGAACAGCGCAACAAAAAAGTTTAGTTTAAACGGCGCCATAAAGGTTGCGGTGACATCAGTCGCAATCATTGTTGATGTCTGCGGCAACTGTGCGCGCAATGGTTCCGACAATACTTGATAAGTTTTATTGGCAAAGGGCAATAAACAGAAGAATAAGGCAAGAATGAGCCCTACGATTTTAAAAAGATGTTTACGCAGTACCATCAAGTGCTTGGTAATTGGCATTTCTTCTAATGCGGGTTGCTCAGACTTCACCGCTAAATGAGGAAGCTGAGTAGAATTGGGCTGACTCATACCGCGACCTTCATTTCAGTATATGTTGTTGTATTTTGAATGGGTGAGATAGATGCTGATGCAGTCCGTATTGGCGCTTTAGGGATGCGCACCATGCACTGTTTTTCTGTATTTTCAACAGGTTGATAAAACTGCTGCTGTAAGTTGTTTAAAGATGCTTGTTTTAGATCTGTCGATGTATTTGCATCATCAAAGATTTTTTCATTTTTCATTTCAGACATCTGAGCCTGCATTTTTGCCTCAAGCTCTTGAATACGTACCATTTCTTGCTGCATTTGTTCACGTAATTCAGATAAACGTAATTCACGGTCGATGTCGTTTTGAACATTGCTGACCATGCGTTTAATTTTAGCGTACCATTTGCCAACAAAACGCGCTGCTTCAGGGAGTTTTTCAGGACCCAGCACCAATAATGCAATGATGCCGAAAATCAGCAGTTCCGTCATTCCAATATTGAGCATAATCTAAAACCCTCAGCCTTAATGCTTAACCGTCGAATTTACATCACTGCTATTGGCTTGATGTTCAATCGTACGAGGTTCTTTGAGTTGCGCCGCTTCCGCCTCATCATCTTTTATTGATTTTTTAAAATCTTTGACCGCGCCACCCACATCTTTACCTAAGTTTTTAAGTTTAGATGTACCAAATAATAAAATGACCACAATTGCAAAAATCAGCACGTGCCAAATAGATAATCCTGCCATGATTTAGACCTCTCATTAGTTGAGCCTATCTCAACAGGTCTGTATGACAATGCGGTGACGAATGTGTTGCGATTTGACGACAAGGGATGTTTGACCTGATTTGTAAAGCTTGAAAATAAAACAGCCCGTGTTTGAAAACGGGCTGTAAGATCAATCACATCTGTTAAATCTAAGCTTGTAAACTTGCCTTAAACAGTTGCATCGCCTGACCACGGTGACTGATTTTATTCTTTTCTGCTTTCGACATTTCCGCGCTCGACACTCCTAGTTCAGGCAACCAAAAGAGCGGATCATAGCCAAAACCATTTTCACCACGAGCTTCTGCTAAAATCTCGCCTTTCCAGATACCTTGGAAAATTTGTGGTAATGGGTCATCGGCATGTTCAACCAAAGCTAAAACACAAACAAACATACCTTGAATCGCTGCGCCGTCTTGACGTAGTGGTTTGAGTTCATTCAGAAGTTTTTCATTGTTGGCTGCATCATTGCCATGTTCACCTGCAAAACGTGCAGAGTAAATCCCCGGCGCGCCCCCTAAAATAGGCACACACAAACCAGAGTCATCGGCAATCGCGGGCTTTCCTGAAATTTTTGCGGCATGGCGCGCTTTTAAAATAGCATTTTCAACAAAGCTCAAACCATCTTCAACCGCATCTTCAATATTCAATTGACCTTGCGGAATCACTTGCACAGGCAAGTCTAATTGCGCAAACAGGGTTTCAAATTCTGCAATTTTTCCCTTATTGTTGCTTGCTAAAACCAAAGTACCTTGAGCAAGCCAATCAGTTGCAGCCATAATTCAGATCTTAATTCAAAATAATCTTGGATATTTTAACGGATTTTGCAGACTTAAAAGTTTAATCTTGCACAGATTTGTTTTAATACCTGCCAATCTTGCTGAGATATAAAAAGTAGGGGAATCATGATGAGCAAAATTTCAGAGATCTACCATTATTCGAGTCAGCACCGTGCATTCCTGCAGCAAAGTGAGCGCTGTGGTTGTTTTTACTGTCTGGAAACTTTTGCTTATAGCGAAATTGAAGATTGGTGTGATAATGAGCAAACCGCAATTTGTCCGTATTGTGGTATAGATGCAGTATTGGGTTCTGCTGCAGTAGAAGAATTCAGCCCTGAATTGCTACAGGCTATGCAGGCGGTTTATTTCCGATAAAACAAAAAGCACCCGAAGGTGCATTGAGTTAATTTAAGCGCAATTAAATTTATTGTGCTTGAATCCATTGGTCAGCACGGTCACGTGCTTGACGAATTTGTTCTTGAGTTAAGTTGGCTGCCAAAGCGGTTTTCTTGCCTTCAGACAAAGAAATGACTTTATTGTCGAGCATGCCATCACGGGTAGATAACTCATACCACTGATACGCGCCCATATAGTTTTTCTTTTGTTCTTCCATCATGGCAAGGTTAAAGCTAGCACGGTTATCACCACGGCTAGCTGCCTTTTCAAAATATTGACGTGCCAAGACTTCGTCTTTTTTCGTGCCAATACCATCCGCCAGCATACGACCTACATTGAGTTGCGCAGCAGATAAACCTTGATCTGCAGCTGCTTTGTACCAAGCAAACGCTTGACGACTGTCTTGCTGAACGTCTTTACCTTGTTGATATTTCGTCGCTAAGTAAAATTGTGCGCCTGCCTGACCTGCTTTGGCTGCTTTAATCAAGCCATTAATATCCATAGTTGAATATTGAGCCGCTTGGCTCGCTACAGAAGATGATGGTGAAACATAATCTGCATGGGCTTGAATGCTCAACAGTCCAACCAATAGCGTGGTGCTTAATAATAGTTTTTTCATAGAGCGCTCACTCGATAAATTGCGACTTCACCAAACAAATTAGGCAGATGCTTACTGAGTAAACTATCTTGTTGATTCCCATTTACGGCAAGTCGGTTAATGATGCGAATATTATTTTCGGCACAAAGTGCCTCAAAATCACGAAACGTACATAAATGAATATTTGGGGTGTTGTACCACATATAAGGTAATGCGTCTGAAACAGGCATTTTTCCTTTTAAGGCGAGAAAAGAGCGAGTCTTCCAATGCGCAAAGTTTGGAAAGGTAATAATTGCCTGTTTAGCCACACGCACCATATCTCTTAATAATACGTCAGGTGCATCTACTGCTTGCAAGGCTTGTGCCATGACCACATAGTCAAAAGACTGGTCGGCAAAGCGGCTAAGCCCCAAATTCAAGTCTTGTTGGATGATATTTAACCCGCGACTGATCGCAATTGCAATCTTTTCTTGATCAATTTCTAATCCGTATGCACGAATATTATGCTGTTTGCTCATGTGTGCCAACAGTTCACCATCGCCACAACCCAAATCGAGTACTTTAGAATTGGGTTTAATCCACTTTTCGGCAAGTTGCTGATCAAGACGCATTATACGGCCTCCTGTGGGGTTGCTTGAAGATGTTCTGTTCCACCCAAGAATGCACGCATGGCTTTCACGTATAGTGGAATTGGGAACAAGAACGAATCGTGTCCTTGTTCGGCATCAATATCTAAATAGCTCACCGGCTTATGATTGCTAATTAACGCATCCACAATTTCCTGCGAACGCTCAGGGCTAAAACGCCAGTCGGTGGTAAAAGACACCACTAAAAACTTGCACTTGGTATTGGCCATGGCTTTTTGTAGAGATTGTTCGTATTCACGTGCAGGATCAAAATAATCCAGTGCCTTGGTCATAATTAAATAGGTATTGGCATCAAAATTACGGCTAAATTGTTCGCCTTGATAGCGTAAATAGCTTTCGACCTGAAATTCGACATCAAAACCATACATAAATTTGCCTGATTTTAAGTCACGACCAAATTTTTGTTTCATGGCCTCTTCAGACAAATAGGTGATATGTCCAACCATGCGCGCCAAAATCAAACCACGTTTTGGGTAGCTGTCGTGTTCTAAATAACGCCCATGATGAAAATCTGGGTCAGATAAAATCGACTGACGTGCGACTTCGTTAAAGGCAATATTTTGTGCGGACAGTTTTGGTGCACTGGCAATAATGACGCATTTTTTGAGACGGTCAGGATAATCTACCGACCATTGCAAAGCCTGCATGCCACCCAAAGAGCCGCCAATAATTGAATACCAGACTTCAATCCCTAAACGGTCAGATAGCATGGCTTGGGTTTTGACCCAATCTCGCACAGTGACCAATGGAAAATCTGGGCCATAAGGGCGATTGTCATTTTCAGGGTTAGGTGATGTGGGCCCCGTAGAGCCGTTGCAGCCACCAATATTGTTTAAGGCCACCACAAAAAAGTGGTTGGTATCAATGGCTTTTCCCGGGCCAATACAGGCATCCCACCAGCCTGCTTTTTTATCATCGGCATGATGATAACCTGCAGCATGATGATGCCCTGATAGTGCGTGACAGATTAGAATTGCATTGGATTTGTCGGCATTGAGCGTGCCGTAGGTTTCGACCATGAGTTCAAAGCGGGGCAGAACACGACCACATTCGAGTTCTAAAGGTTCTTCAAATTGGAACTTTTCTGGAACAACAATGCCTACTGAGTCAGCTGGAAAAGACACGGGAATAATTCGCCTTAAATCCTGAGGATGAATAAACAAAAGGATACCACTTGGGGTATCCTTTTCAAAATGCTTTTACATGTTACCGCAAGATTATACTGCTGCTGCAACTACTTGATCCGTGCTTAATACGCCTTGCTCAATCAAGCGATTTGTACAAGCAATAATTGCATCAATAGATGAAGTCACGATGTTGTCATGTACCCCTGCACCAAAGGCAGATTTACCTGTGCCTTTGACTTGCAACTCAATCAATGCCAAAGCTTTTGCGTGTGCGCCTGAGCTAATGCTACGTTCTTCATAGTTCAAGACATCAATTGGCAATTGAAGTGCATTCAAAATTGCTGAAATTGGGCCATTGCCTTCGCCGCGTAAGTGTTGTGTTTCGCCGTTCACTACCACATCTAACTCAATGACTTGATTGCCATTTTCATCAGACAATTTGTAGTTTTGCGTCGCATAGTGCGCATCTTTTACTGCAACGTAAGTGTCTTTAAACAAGTTCCAGATTTCACTTGCGCTAATTTCTGTGCCTTGCTCATCGGTACGTTGTTGCACAATTTGTGAGAATTCGATTTGTAAACGACGTGGTAAAGTCACGTTGTAGTTCGATTCTAACAAGTACGCAATCCCGCCTTTGCCCGATTGTGAGTTGACACGAATCACCGCATCATAGTCACGCCCTAAATCTTTCGGGTCGATTGGCAAGTAAGGCATATCCCAAATTTCTTCGTTTTTCTGGAATTCAAAACCTTTCTTAATTGCGTCTTGGTGTGAGCCAGAGAATGCAGTAAAGACTAAGTCACCTGCATACGGATGACGAGGGTGTACTGGCAAGCCTGTGCATTCTTCAACTGTAGCAATAATTTCGTTGATGTTTGAGAAATCCAACTCAGGTGCAACACCTTGGGTGTACATGTTTAAGGCAATTGCCGCAACGTCAACGTTACCGGTACGTTCACCGTTACCAAATACACAACCTTCTACACGGTCTGCACCCGCCATGATGGCCAATTCAGAAGCGGCAATACCACAACCACGGTCATTGTGACAGTGCACTGAAATGATCACGCCATCACGACGCTCAATATTGCGGTGCATCCATTCGACTTGGTCGGCATACACGTTTGGTGTAGATACTTCCACTGTTGCAGGCAAGTTTAAAATGACTTTATTGGTTGGCGATGCTTCCCAAATTTCAGTTACCGCATCACATACATCTTTAGCTACTTCTAACTCAGTTGCAGTAAAACATTCTGGGCTGTACTGGAATACCCACTCAGTTTCAGGTTGCTTCGCTGCGTATTCTTTTACTTTGGTTGCAGCGTTGATGGCCAATTGTTTGGCACCCGCAATATCTACATTCAAGACTTTTTGGCGGAAGGTAGGCGAGTTGGCATTATAAATATGCACAATTGCACGTTTTGCACCTTGTAAAGATTCAAAAGTACGTGCAATCAAATGGTCACGTGCTTGTACCAAGACTTCAATATACACGTCATCTGGAATATGACCTTCTTCAATCAATTTACGGGTAAAATCGAAGTCAATTTGAGATGCAGATGGGAAACCAATTTCGATATGCTTAAAACCAATTTTCACAAGCATTTGGAACATTTTGAATTTTTGTTCGATGTTCATTGGCTCAAAGATCGCTTGGTTACCGTCACGTAGGTCGGTACTCATCCAAATTGGCGCTTTGGTAATTTCGTTATTTGGCCATTGGCGGTCTGGTAAGTCGACACGCTGGTACATACGACGGTATTTTTTGCTTGGATCTGCCAACATCATGAGGAACTCCTTGTGTAGTGCCTGTTGCTCGGTCTTATTAAATGCAACGTACTACTAATAATATATGGTGTCTATTTAAACAAAATTAAAGGGATATTCAGAGGAAATTGCTTAGAAAAGCAAATTTTTTATAGGCGCGCGTGGCGCAGCATCAGGAGATTCAATTGAGGTTGAGCGTGAGTCGGAAAAGCAAAAATAACATTCGTTTTCATCATGTAACCATCAAGATCAATACAAAGGTTTCACTTATGCAAACCTTTTAGGAAAAATTGCATGAGTGCTAAGTTCATAGTCATATCATATCGCGCTTGTGTTGAGAATGTTTTCCGAATATCTGATTGAATAAAACAATAATGAGATTTTTTTTCTAATTTTATTTATTTATGAGTATTTTTTATTGAATATTGGTAATTGTTTAAATGATTGTAAAAGTAAATCACAATATTTACTTAAATTTTTCTCGCTACTGTTTAAGTGCGGGCGACTACAGTAGCAAGTATTTTTAAATCGGTTTTAAGGCCTTAAAGTTCAGCCCATTTGCGCATCAAGTTGTGGTAAAGGTTGGTGAGCTTAATCACTTCTTCATGTTGATCACCCAACTGCATACGTAGGTTTTGCACAGTTTGATCAAGATTGAACAGCATATGACGATCAGCATCATCGCGTACCATGCTTTGTACCCAAAAGAAGGAAGCAATACGACAGCCCGACGTTACCGCAGTTACTTCATGCAAACTGGTAGAAGGGTAGAGGATCATGTCCCCTGCAGGAAGTTTAACTTCATGATAGCCATAAGTGTCCTCAACCACGAGATAACCACCTTCATATTCGTCAGGCTCGCTTAAAAATACCGTACAGGATAAATCGGTACGCAAGCGTTCATTGGTGCCACGAATACGACGAATTGAATTGTCGACATGAAAACCAAAAGATTCATTGTTTTCGTAACGGTTAAATAGAGGGGGAATAATATCTAAAGGAATAGCTGCAGAAAGGAATAAAGGATGCTGCCCAAGCGATTCTAAAATAATGGTACTAAGATGATGCGTGAGCGGGTGATCTTCAGGGAGTTGTTGATTCTGTTTTACTGTCGCAGATAAAGTGCCTGCGGTAACTTTTCCATTGACCCATTCAATTTTGTCCATTTCATCACGGAAGTATTGAACTTGCTCTTTTGTTAGTACATTGGGGATATGATGAATCACACGAACACCTTTTATTTAGAATAACTTATGCATGCAAATAGCCTCTGCAGGCAGAGGCTATTTTTATATCACAATTCCATAACTAATATATGGGATTAGTATTTAAAGTTTAGAGAGAGTACTGCGCTACGACCTTCAGCTTCAGTGGCGTAGTGTGAAGAATAGGCTTTAGTGAAATAGCGTTCGTCCGACAGGTTATTGACATTCAATTGCAGGTCAACATTTTTGTTTACGTTGTAACGTGCCATAGCATCGTAGCGAACGTAACCTGGTACATATTTTGTGTTTGCTAAGTCACCATAAACTTTGTCCATGGCAATTGCGCCAGCACCTAAAGTTAACTGTGGCACAATTTGGTAAGTTGTCCATAGCGTAGCACTGTTTTTAGGAACGTTAGGCATTTGGTTGCCATTAAATATAGATTGGTCTGTACATGTTGTACCACGGCAACTTACACCATTTTTGGTCGCTTTACTGTCTAAATAAGTATAACCAGCACTAATATCCCATTTATCAGTAATCTTACCGTTTAAACCAAGTTCAAGACCATCCACTTTACTTTCACCGATATTGCTATAGGTTGTAGGAGACAGTTGAATACGAGCATTTTGTTTTTCAGTACGGAAAATAGCAGCTGTTAAATTTAGGCGATCTTGTAGCAAGTCCCATTTTGTACCGATTTCAAAAGTACGACTTTCTTCAGGATCGAGGTTGCTGTAAGCCGCACCGATACCCTCAGAACCGTCACCGGCATCGACACCGACAGGATTAGCAGACGTTGCATAGCTTGCATAAATTGAGCCATTTTCAACAGGTTTAAATGTTAAGCCCGTTTGGTAGGTAAAGAAGTCTGTATCACTTTCAGTTTTTACTTTGTCGCCAGTATTGAATTTACCATTCGCTACATCTGCATTTTTTGAGCCATAGGTCATGGTCTGTTCAGTATCAAACTTGTCCCAACGAACGCCTAGGTCTAATAACCATTGCGGATTAAGTTCGATGCTGTCTAAGAAATAAACCGAGGTTGATTTGGTTTGCGTGTTGTATTGGTCTGCACCATCTGTGCTGATACTGCCTGTCCATGGCCCACGGTTAGGGTTTTGAACGGAAGTACACCAGCCTGTCGCAACATCTTTTATAGGATCGCATTTGTTATGTATTGAACCTGTTGTGTTTTCGCCATTAATAATATATTGGGTGCGGTCTGTTTCTTGATCTGAGTACTCAGCGCCTAAGTTGAAGCTATGTTTTAATGCACCTGTATTGAATTTCCCTGTTAGGGCCAGCTGGTCAGTAAAGGTATCTGTGTCAGCGATACGTGAATTAACGCGCGCCCATACATTACCGCTTTTATAGATGTTGCCTTGGGAGTCATCTGGGTTTGTCCACAGATAATCATTTTTAGAGCTGTTATAAACTGCGGTATTTGAAATGGTTAGATTATCACTCAGGTCATGTTCAAGCTTGATCGTTCCTGATTGATTTTCTTGTTTTTGGAAATCACGGTCTTTCCAACCATAGTAAACACCCTGTTTTACATCAATTGGTTTTCCTGAGTATTGTGAATAGCCCGTAGGATTGTTGTATGGCACACCTGAATCAGGGGTATCATCAGTTTTGAGGTAGTAGTAGCTTAATGTTGCACGCGTGTCGCTGTCTAGACCAAAAGTAATACTTGGCGCAATACCTGCACGTGCATATTCAGTACCATTTTCTTGACCTGCTTTGTCGTTGTGGTGACCCATTACGGCAACACGAGCAGCAATACCATTACCAAAATCTTTGTTACCGTCTAAAGTAATACGTTGGTAATCATCCGTTCCTGCTCCCACAGAACCTTCTAAAAAATCACCGTTTTTAGCGGTTTTTGAAATCATGTTGATGCTACCACCAGTTGTACCTGCACCGCCCATTGCTGACGCAGAACCTTTGGTAACTTCGACTTGCTCAATCGCAAACATTTCACGATTTTGTGAAGTAGAGTTGCGAATACCATCAACATACATTGAACTTTCAGAGTTATAACCACGAATAAATGGGCGATCGCCATTTGGATTGCCGCCTTCACCTGCACCAAGCGTAATCCCTGGGACTGTACGTAGGGCATCACTTAATGTCGTAACTTGAGTATCTTCAATTAATTGTTTTGAAATAATAGAAACTGATTTTGGCGTATCCAGCAAGGGTGCAACGTATTTGCTATTTGCCGATTGGTCTACTTTGAAACCTTGTTCTTGTTCCGCTTTTACATGAATGGTTTCAAGTTGTGCAGCTGTATTATCTGCATATGCCATTGCTGACATAGTTGAGAGAATTGCCGTACTCACAATTTTTTTACGAGATTTAATGAAAGACATAAGTTGGAAAACCCAAAAGCTAAATAAAGTACATGCAAAGGATAATCATTCTTGTTTATATATGCATTTACTTTTGATTGGTTTTTCCTATTCTAAATTCATAAAAAATGGAAAAATAAATGATTAAATATATTTTTACAATTTAAATGTTTGATTATTCTTGTTAATTGTAAAAACGATTAATCTTATTTTTTTATTTGTAATTTAGATTATGTATATAAAGTATTATTTCTGTAAGGATTAGGGCGAAAGAGTTTGCAAGATCTATGTTCCTCATGAGTCGATAGTTAGTTATAAGCCTAAATTCACTTATTAAAAAATTGTGTAAAAGCATCACCAAAACATTGATAGGGAAACCTTGATTTGATGAGGGGATTCACCTGCACGGATAGAGAATCTCGCTGGCTTTTTGAATATCTGTTTTGTATATCTATAAAGATGTCATATAATGTAGCACTTTAAAAATTGTTACTCTAACTATATATCGAGGAAGCCATGCAAGTAACGACTGAAGCGGTTTCGGGCGTT
>ERZ650302.471-NODE-471-length-22117-cov-7.882513_pt1 | contig 22117 bp, 13 predicted proteins | sample MGYA00376238_ERZ650302 | MGnify/ENA primary metagenome ERZ650302 (study PRJEB26733, sample SAMN07839298) | wastewater metagenome | biome: urban; feature: wastewater treatment plant; material: waste water | place: USA: North Carolina | collected 2016-04-28 ... | reverse complement strand
GTAGATCAGGCAGTACAGGAACTGGTGGAGATTGGAAATCTGGTGCGCATCATTCCGAACAATGGAAAGGCAAACCACTTTTATATCAACGATATTTATGAAAATGAGATGGAGGAAGAATCAATGATGACATTAGACAGCATTATGGCAAATATGCCGATGGAAGAAAGAGAAATCATTATGGACAAAATGGTGAAAGCATCCAGAGATATTCTGGAAACAATTGCAGATATGGGATATCTGGATGAATATGGGACACCACTGACTTCAATGGAAGAAAGAAATTATCGAGATGAGCTGGGACAGCTTGATGTTGATCAGATTTCCTGTGATGGCTATGAATTTGGCATGGATCTGGCGTTTGGAATTCTTGAAGAGAATGAGGAAAATGCTGATAGAGTACTGGATATTCAGAAATATGTGAACAGGCAGAATAAAAAGTGTTCAAAAAAGAAATTTATGAAAGTTTTGGAGACTCTGGTACACGCAATAGGAAATGATGAAGGATTTATTGCCGATATGTATGCGTGTGATAAAGAGGCTAGGAAAATCTATTTGGAAGAGGCGATGAATGCATTCAATTATGTGCTTGATGAATTATGTCATGGTACAGGTAGTGCGGCAAATTGTGATTTCGATGTAGAAGAGTAGGAAAATATTATGGCAGATTTTGAATATTTCAGAGCAGAAGAATCTGACCAGTTTTCTTTTTTTCGGATACCAAAAGCTCTGTTCACAGAAAAAGAGTTTGCAAGCCTGTCCACAGACGCAAAGCTCCTTTACGGAATTCTGCTTGATCGAATCAGCCTATCCAAGAAAAATGGCTGGATTGACAGTGATGGTTATGTCTATATCATTTACACGATCGCAGAATTGCAGGAGCTGTTGCGAATGTCGCATACGACAGTGACAAAGCTTCTTTATGAGCTTGACAGTGTGCATGGGATTGGATTGATTGAACGGTATCGGCAGGGGAATAATCGTCCCTCTGTCATATACGTGAAAAATTTTGTGAAACGGATTAGAGGAAAGCCCGTAAGATACTTTGCTTCTGGAACGCCAGAAACTGGAAATCCAGACTGCAAGGAATTGGAAATCCGGATTGCAAGAAACTGGAAGTCCGGAACGCAAAAAAATAGAAGTCCGGACTGCAAGAATCTGGATGGAAGTAATACTAAGATAAATAAGACTGAAAAGAATCATACTGATAAGAGTAAGGGCAATACTCCCGCTTTGGAAGAAAAATTCAGTCAGTATGGTAGATTTAAAAATGTTGTTCTGTCGGAAGCTGAACTGCAGGAGTTGATGACGCTATTTCCATGGGATTACCAGAAACGGATTGATCATCTTTCTGTTTATATGAAATCCAGTGGAAAAGAGTATCAGAATCATTTTGCAACAATCTGTCTTTGGGCAGAACGGGATGGAGCCAGGGCAGGAATGGATAAATATGAATTTCAGGAAGGAGAAAGCCTGTGATGGAAAATAAAGTAACAGCAGATTATCTGGACAAAGAGGGATGTCTTCATTGTGGCATCTGTGGAAAAAGAAAACAGATGAAAGTCAGTCTGATGGGATTTGAGCATGTAGTGTCCTGTTTGTGCGAATGCGAGGTAAAAGCCAGGCAGGAACTGGATGAGAAGATGCAGCGGGAAGAAGCACAGCGGCAGCTTTATCAGAGAAAATCCGTCGGACTTCGGGAAAGAAGATTCTGGGAATGGAAATTTGAAAATGACAATGGAAGCAACCAGAAGATACTAATTGCCAGGCAGTATGTAGAAAACTGGACAGATATGAAGAGAAAAAATGTAGGATTGCTTTTGATGGGACCAGTTGGAACTGGGAAAAGTTTCTTTGCAGGCTGTATTGCAAATGCACTTTTGGAACAGGGAGAACGTGTCATGATGACGAATTTTTCCAGGATCTTAAATGAAATGACCAGCTATCAGGCAGATAAGAACCAGATCATACAAAATCTTGTGGATTATCCGCTGCTGATTATTGATGACTTGGGAATAGAACGAAATTCCGAGTTTGCTTTGGAGCAGGTCTATAATGTGATAGACAGCCGTTATTGTAAAATGCTTCCGCTGATCGTAACAACGAATCTGGGACTGAATGAAATGAAATCCACAGATTTGGATACTGCCCATCAGCGTATTTACAGTAGAATACTTGAAATGTGTGTTCCCATCTATTGTGGTGGAGAAGATAAGAGAAAAGAAGAAGGGACAGAAAAACTCGTACAGGTGCAGAACCTGATTACCGGTTAATCTGTCTTTTTTCATTAAAGGGGGTGATTGCCATGATTACAGATCTGGACAGCAGTTGAATCGCTGAAAGGAGGGAAAAGTCATGCAGGAAGAGGTAACTCAGAAAACGGTCACGTTCTGTATTCGGGCTACTAAGATTACGGCAGACCTGTTGAAAAAGGTTCTTGTTGCGTATCTGCGTCATCAGAAGCAGAAATCAGTAGAGAAGAAAGCACAGAAAAATCAGCCGAAACAGGGAAAGGTCACGGTAAAAGAGCTGGCAAAACAGAATGCCGGGATGGTCAATATCGAGATCACGGACAAAAATATCAAGTCCTTTGAACGGTATGCCAGAAAATACGGGATCAATTATGCTCTGAAAAAAGACAAGAGCAAAGATCCTCCGGTTTATCTGGTATTTTTCAAGGGACGTGATCAGGATGCCCTCAATGCTGCTTTCCGTGAGTTTTCCCAGAAACAGATTCAAAAAGCGAATAAACCTTCCATTCATAAGCGTCTTGCAGCTTACCGGGCAATGATGCCAAAGAAGACGAAGGACAAAGTAAAGAACCGGCATCAGGAGCAGAGTCGATGAAAAAGAAAAGCGGCAAAACTCTGATGCAGAAGTGGAAGAATAAAATCGGGGGTAAGCTGTCCGCCCTGGATAAAAAGAAACTGGTTCTTACAAATATCCCTTATGCTCTGGCTGCTTTCTATGCAGACCGGGCATTTTTTCTTTACCGGAACAGTCCGGGAGAAGATATGGGGAACAAACTTTTATATGCAATGGAACACGCAGACCGGATTTTTGCTGGTTTTGTGTTAAGCAATAACTGGAAAGATCTGCTAGCAGGTATTGTTGTTGCAGTCGTTCTGAAAGTGTTGGTCTGGCAGAAACAGGCAGATGCAAAGAAACTCCGGAAAGGAATCGAGTATGGTTCAGCCAGATGGGGAAACGCTGAGGATATTAAACCTTATATGTCGGAAGATCCATGGATGAACATTCCATTGACAGCAACAGAAGCACTGACCATGGAGAGCAGACCGAAGCAGCCGAAGTATGCAAGAAATAAAAATATAGTGGTCATCGGCGGCAGTGGTTCCGGTAAGACACGTTTTTTCGTAAAACCATCGGTCATGCAGATGAACTGTTCCATGGTCATTACAGATCCGAAAGGCACTTTGATTGAAGAGTGCGGGAAGATGTTAGCAAAGGGACCACCTAAGAAAGATAAGAATGGAAATATTATGAAAGATAAATCAGGAAAAGTGGTACACGAACCATATGTGATTAAGGTTCTGAATACTATCAACTTTTCCAAATCGCTTCATTACAATCCATTTGCTTATATACGGTCTGAAAAAGATATCCTGAAGCTGGTTACAACAATTATTGTTAATACCAAAGGCGAAGGGGAAAAAGCTTCCGAAGATTTTTGGGTGAAAGCAGAGAAATTGCTGTACACAGCACTGATTGCTTTTATCTGGTATGAAGGAGATGAAGAGGAAAAGAATCTGAATACCCTTCTGGATCTTTTGAATGAAAGCGAAACCCGTGAAGAGGATGAAACTTACCAGAATCCAGTGGATATGATGTTCCAGGAACTGGAAGAAAGAGATCCGCAGCACTTTGCGGTCAGACAGTATAAAAAATACAAAATGGCGGCTGGAAAGACAGCGAAAAGTATTTTGATATCGTGTGGGGCCAGACTTGCCCCATTTGATATCGCAGAACTTCGTGAGATCATGTCTTACGATGAAATGGAACTGGATAAGATCGGTGACAGGAAAACAGCCTTGTTTCTGATCATGTCCGATACGGATACCACATTCAACTTTGTGATTGCCATGTTACAGTCACAGCTTTTCAATCTGCTTTGTGACAAGGCAGATGATGAATATGGTGGAAGACTGCCAGTTCATGTGCGTGTCATTGCTGATGAGTTTGCCAATATTGGACAAATTCCTCAGTTTGACAAGCTGATTGCAACCATCCGAAGCAGGGAAATCTCTGCTTCTATTATTTTGCAGTCACAGAGTCAGCTAAAGGCAATGTATAAGGATAGTGCAGATACTATTCTGGGTAACTGTGATACCACACTATTTCTTGGAGGAAAAGAGAAAACTACCTTAAAGGAAATGAGCGAGCTTCTGGGTAAGGAAACCATTGACCTGTATAACACTTCGGAGACGAGGAGTAATCAGAAGTCTTTTGGATTGAATTACCAGAAAACAGGCAAACAGCTGATGACAGAAGATGAGATTGCAGTCATGGATGGAGGAAAATGTATCCTGCAGATCCGTGGTGCCAGACCATTTTTCTCGGACAAATATGATATCACGAAACACAAAAACTATCGGCTTCTTGCAGATGAAAACGAGAAGAACCGATACAAAGTAGAAAAAGAGTTAAATCCGCAGTACACACCGAAACCCGAAGAAGAGGTGGAGGTAATTCAGGTGGAGCTGTCGGAGTAACCTTGGGAATGAACGAAAAATAATGAGGAAAGGAATAACTGACATTAGGTGCGCCGGCTTTTTAGTCGGTGTTTTTTCATTCCCGTAAACACCTGAAAAAAGTCAGTTTTGGTGAATGTATATGGCATTTTTTAGCAGTGCAATTACAACTTTAAAAACTCTTGTAGTCGCAATCGGCGCAGGTCTTGGCGTGTGGGGTGTCGTAAACCTTCTGGAAGGATATGGAAATGACAATCCCGGCGCTAAGAGCCAGGGCATCAAACAGCTGATGGCTGGTGCCGGAATCATGCTGCTGGGAACTACCCTGATTCCACAGCTGGCAACATTGTTCTCTTAAGAGGAGTGGTAGATGAACACCATCATTGAGAGAATTACGGAAGCGATAAAGGATATCCTGATCGGGCTTATCAAGTCAAGTTTGGATAACATGTTCACGTCTGTCAATGAGCAGGTGGGAACCATAGCCGGGCAGGTGGGACAGACACCGCAGGGATGGAATGCAGGGATTTTTAATCTGATTCAGAATATATCCCAAACGGTGATTGTCCCCATTGCGGGACTGATCATCACCTTTGTCCTGTGCTATGAATTGATCACGATGGTAACACAGAAAAACAATTTCCATGAATTTGAGACTTATAACATTTTCCTCTGGATCTTCAAAGCGTATGTAGCCATTTATCTGGTGACAAATACGTTCAATATCACGATGGCGGTCTTTGATGTTGGCCAGCATGTGGTCAACAATGCCGCCGGGGTGATATCAGGAAACACTGCGGTGGATGCAACAGAAGCAATTTCACGGATTGTGGATGCCCTGGAGGATATGGAGTTAGGGGATTTGTTCCTGCTATCCATGGAAACGCTGCTGATCAGTATTACCATGCGGATTCTGTCAATCATCATAACCGTTATTTTGTACGGAAGAATGATAGAAATTTACCGCGCGTCCAGAAGCGCCGCTTTTCATCCAAAGGCGGTGTGCGGGCATTTTGGGAACCCGGCTTTAGCAAGCCGGTAAAGAAAAGTATCAAAGACGTGAAAAGCGTCACTTTAGCGTCATCCGATTTACCCCGGAGGGAAACCACAAGGGGGACAATAGCGTATCGGAAAAATCGCAAGTTGGGAAAACCATCTACCCACGACTGAGCGGCAAGACGCAACATTGTGAATGAGGAGCAAGGCTAAACTGCTTTAAGGGCAGTCCGAGGCGGGATACTCGACCCGGCGGCGCAGGATGGTTGTATTCGCCGTATGTCATAGCGGAATGTGACAGGTAAACACAGACCGCACGATACTTATGACAGCCAGCCGCAGTAAGCGGAAAAGGACGAAAACCCACTACCGACATCACAATACGCTTTTCCCAAAGTGTCTAACTGGAGATTGCCTAAACCGGAACGCCGGAACTATCCGGCTATGCGTAATGCCGCAAGGCGATAAATTTCAAGGGGTAAAAACCCAAGAAAGATGACGCTGAATATCCGGCATGGCAACGGAGCCTCCGTAGTAGTCCGAGGGCGGGAAAGCCGTCTACATGGCGAAGGGAGGCAGGATGTCAACCAATTCATAAAAAGGAAAGGTGCGTGAGGCATTATGAGAAGTCCTGAAAATGTGTTGGAAAGCCTAAAATCCAAGGCGTGTAACAAGAGTTACAAGTACGAGCGGTTATACCGCAACCTGTACAATCCACAATTCTATCTGCTGGCATATCAGCGGATACAGGCGAAACCAGGCAACATGACAGCCGGAACAGACGGCAAAACCATTGACGGAATGGGAATGGCAAGGATAAACGCCCTCATTGAAAAGATGCGGGATTTTAGTTATCAGCCTAACCCGGCAAGGAGAACGTATATCCCGAAATCCAATGGGAAAATGCGTCCTCTGGGGATACCGTCATTCGACGATAAACTGATACAGGAGGTGGTGCGGCTCATCTTAGAGAGTATTTATGAGCCAACCTTTAGCGACTATTCCCACGGTTTCCGTATAAACAGAAGCTGTCATACGGCACTCAAATATGTGCAGAAATATTTTACGGGGACAAAGTGGTTCGTTGAGGGAGATATAAAGGGCTGTTTTGACAACGTAGACCATCATGTGTTGATTGCTATTTTGCGAAAGCGGATTGCAGATGAACATTTCATCGGTCTGCTCTGGAAGTTCTTGAAAGCTGGATATATGGAGGATTGGAATTATCACAATACTTATTCCGGCACTCCGCAAGGCTCCATCATCAGCCCTATCCTGGCAAACATCTACATGAACGAACTGGACAGTTATATGGCAGAGTATGCAGAGAAATTCAACTGCGGAAACCGCCGTAAAATCAATCCTGCGTTCAAGAAGAAGCTGGATGTCTGCCGGGGGAAAGAACAAAGGCTTAAAAGAAATCTCTCTAAAATGAGCGAGGAAGAAAAAGAGGGCTTAATTGCAGAAATCCGGGAACTTCGGCGTAGTCTGAAATCTATACCGTATAGCGACCAGATGGACGATAGCTATAAACGGCTTTGCTATATCCGATACGCCGATGATTTCTTAATCGGAGTTATCGGCAGCAAAGAGGACGCAGAACAGATTAAACAAGATGTAGGCTACTTTATCCGGGACAAACTCCATCTGGAAATGTCCGAGGAAAAGACATTGATTACTCATGGACACGACGCTGCGAAGTTCTTGGGATATGAGGTCACAATCGCCAAAGGCGAACACAACAAAAAGACCAAAACCGGGGCTACCAGACGGGTAAACAATGGAAAAGTCTTACTTTATGTTCCCCATGATAAGTGGGTAAAACGACTGTTCTCCTACAATGCCCTCAAGATTAAATACGACAAACAAAATGGAAACAAAGAGGTTTGGGAACCTGTCCGGCGCACTCGCCTGTTGCACTTGGACGATTTGGAAATCCTAAACCAATACAACGCAGAAATCCGTGGATTGTATAACTACTACCGACTTGCAAACAACGTGTCTGTACTCAATAACTTCTACTATGTAATGAGATACAGTATGCTCAAAACCTTTGCTGGAAAATATCGGACACGAATCAGCAGAATTATCCGCAAGTACCGTCAAGGAAAAGATTTTGTTGTGGAATATCCGAAGAAAAACGGCAAGGTGGGAAAAGTGCTGTTCTACAATGACGGTTTCCGCCGGAATACCAAAGTAGAAAGCGGAAATCCCGATATAGTAGCACGAGCCGTTGAGAATTATGGACGCAACAGCCTGATTAAAAGGCTGCAAGCGAACCAATGCGAGTGGTGCGGCGCAGAAAATGTGCCGCTTGAAATACACCATGTACGAAAACTCAAAGATTTAAGTGGCAGAAAACAATGGGAAATCGCCATGATTGGGCGTAAGCGCAAGACAATGGCACTCTGTATTGACTGTCACGATAAGTTACACGCTGGGAAATTAGACTGACATCTGGAGAGCCGGATACATCGAGAGGTGTAAGTCCGGTTCGGAGGGGAGTTCTCGGAAACCTGCCATAGTGATATGGTAAGGCGCCGGGTTCTTACCCTACTTTATACTTCCATAGCACCAATTCCGTTTGCCACCATGACCAATAAGGAATGGGGCAATATCGGAAACAACTATTTAAAAGGCTTGTTCGCACTGGCATTTCAGGGATTCTTCATGATGGTCTGTGTGGGAATTTATGCAGTTTTAGTAAATGCAATGACCATATCCAGTGACCTTCATGCAGCAATGTTTTCAGTAGCGGCTTATACCGTGATTCTTGCATTTTCATTATTCAAGACCGGAAGCCTTAGCAAATCAATATTCAATGCCCATTAACGGGCAGGAAAGGAGCGCATACCATGGCGTATGTACCAGTACCAAAAGACCTTACCAAGGTCAAAACAAAAGTAGCGTTAAATCTGACAAAGCGGCAGCTGATTTTCTTTTCACTTGCCGCAGTTGTGGGAATTCCGTTTTATCTGGTCATGAGAAAACCAATCGGTTCCAGTATCGCAGCCATCCTGATGGTAACGATCATGCTTCCGTTTTTCTTCATGGCAATGTATGAAAAAGACGGTCTTCCCTTTGAAAAAGTGGTGGCAAATATCATTCGACAGAAGTTTATCTGTCCGGCAGTAAGACCATATAAGACAGAAAATTTTTATCAGGAGATTTCCACCCTTGTAAAAAAGGAGGGTGTGCCGGATGGCAAAAAAGACAAAGCAGGAGGCTCAGCAGGAGCGTCTGTCCCTGGCGGAAAAAAGAAACCGTCAGGAAAGAAGAAACAAAAAAAGCAGAAAAGAAAGAGAACAGGAAAAGCGTAGAAAGAAGCAGGAACGGGATCGTAGGAAACAGAAAAACATTCCTACAACTGCACAGCAGAGTATTCCGTATATTCGGATGCTGCAGGATGGTATCTGCCAGGTGACAAAGACCTTTTTCTCCAAGACGATTCAGTTTTATGACATCAACTATCAGCTTGCTTTAAATGAGGATAAGACCACGATATTTGAGAATTACTGTGATTTCTTAAATTACTTTGATTCTTCCATCAGTGTGCAGCTGTCCTTTATCAATCAGCAGGTGGATGTGGCAGAATTTGAGAAAAGCATTGACATTCCGGATCAGAACGATGACTTCAATGCCATTCGTGAAGAATACCGTACCATGTTGAAGAATCAGCTTTCCAAGGGAAATAATGGTCTGGTGAAGACAAAGTATATCACTTTTGGAATCGAAGCAGAAAGCCTGAAGGTGGCAAGACCAAGGCTTGAAAGAATCGAAACAGATATCTTAAATAACTTTAAGGTTCTGGGAGCACAGGCACATTCCCTGAATGGTCTGGAAAGGCTGGAGATTCTGTATCATGTGTTCAACCAGGATCGGATTGAACCATTTAAGTTCCAGTATAAGATGCTGCCGGAAACCGGATTAAAGACCAAAGATTTTATTGCACCGACTTCCTTTAACTTTTCCAAGAATCAGACATTTTTGATGGGAAGAACGATGGGAAGTGTGAGTTACCTGCAGATTCTTGCACCGGAGCTGACAGACCGGATGCTTGCAGACTTCCTGGATGTGGATGACAGCATCAATGTCAACATTCATATCCAGTCCATTGATCAGAGTTCAGCAATCAAAATGATCAAGAGCAAGATTTCAGATCTGGATAAGATGAAGATTGAAGAGCAGAAACGGGCGGTACGTTCCGGTTATGATATGGACGTGCTTCCATCAGACCTTGTAACCTATGGAGAAGAGGCGAAGAACCTGTTGGAAGATCTGCAGTCCAGAAATGAGAGAATGTTCCTTGTGACATTTCTGGTAATGAATACCGCAAAGAAGCGTCAGAAGCTGGATAATAATATTTTCCAGGTGCAGGGAATTGCACAGAAATATAACTGTTCTTTAAAACAACTGGATTATCAGCAGGAAGCAGCACTCATGTCCTGTATTCCACTGGGAGTCAATCGAATTGAAATTCAGAGAGGGCTTACCACATCTTCAACAGCGATCTTCGTGCCATTTACGACACAGGAACTGTTTCAGGAAGGGGAAGCTCTTTATTATGGATTGAATGCATTATCCAACAACATGATCATGGTTGATCGGAAACGTTTGAAGAACCCGAATGGACTGATTCTTGGTACACCTGGTTCCGGTAAGTCCTTCTCAGCAAAGAGGGAAATTACAAACTGCTTCCTGATTACGGAAGACGATATCATTGTCTGTGATCCAGAAGCCGAATATTCGGCACTTGTGCAGGCACTGCATGGGCAGGTAGTTCGGGTTTCGCCAGTATCTGACCAGTATATCAATCCAATGGATCTGAACCTGAACTATTCCGAGGAAGATAATCCACTGTCACTGAAAGCAGATTTTATTCTGTCTTTGTGTGAGCTGATTGTTGGAGGAAAGAATGGACTGGAGCCGGTAGAAAAGACCATCATTGACCGTTGTGTGCGGTTAGTATATCAGGAATATCTTGCCGATCCAGTGCCGGAGAAGATGCCAATCCTGGAGGATTTATATAACCTTCTGAGAAAACAGGAAGAGCCAGAAGCACAGCGACTGGCCACTTCGTTGGAAATCTATGTTACAGGTTCTTTGAATGTGTTTAACCATCAGACAAACGTGGACATCAATAACCGCATTGTCTGCTTTGATATCAAGGAACTTGGTAAGCAGTTGAAAAAGATTGGGATGCTTGTCATTCAGGATCAGGTCTGGAACAGGGTAACAATGAACCGTTCTGCTCATAAGTCCACCAGATACTATGTGGATGAGTTCCATCTTCTTTTGAAGGAAGAGCAGACCGCAGCTTATAGTGTGGAGATATGGAAGAGATTTCGTAAATGGGGTGGTATTCCAACTGGAATCACCCAGAATATAAAAGATTTATTGTCTTCCAGGGAGATAGAGAATATATTTGAAAATTCAGATTTTATTTATATGCTGAACCAGGCTTCCGGAGACAGGCAGATTCTTGCAAAACAGCTGAATATCTCACCAACCCAGCTGTCCTATGTAACCAACAGTAATGAGGGTGAAGGACTTCTGTTCTATGGAAATGTCATTATCCCATTTGTAGACAGATTCCCGAAGAATTCCCTCTATAAAATCATGACAACCCGCTTGGAGGAAACTTCTGAAGCAGGTTAAATCAAAGGAGAAAACAATGTTACGAGCAATTTCATATGTATTAACTTTTAGTGGCGGTGCTGTTTTTGGCATCGCTTTTCTCTGTTTATTACAGGCAGGGAAAGGGTATCCGAAGAAGGAGGAGTAATCAGTGGCAGAACAGAGAATGAAAGTCAGGGACAAGAAAGTCCAGAAGATGACCAAGGATGGTCTGGTGGAAGAAAACCTGACAGATAAATCTTCTGTTCGTGTCAGTAACCGTGCCAGTGATGTGCAGATGGGAAGAAAACAGGGGGAAAAAGAAGAAAACCTTGTGGATAAGTCTCCCCGCCAGTCTGAACGGAGTGGGAAAAATATTCGACCCTCTGTGCAAAAATCCAGAGATGCACCGGAACTGATACGGACAGAGAAGCAAAGTGAGGATTTTGGACAAAATAGAAAACAGCAAAACCGGAAAAGGATTCGTGCTGAAGTCGGAAAAGAATCCAGACTTGCAGAAAAATCCGAAGCCGGACAGTCAGGGAGACTGAAAGAAAAACGTGCTGATCTATCAGAAAACAGAGGAGACAGCCGGAGAAATCAGACAGGTGGCAGCAAAAAGCCAAAACAAAAACAACGTTTGAAGTTTGCTTATGAGGAAACTGGTGCTTCTGTGAAAAATGACAAAGATATGGAGAAATTGAACCAGATGGATACGGATGGAGTCAATTTCCGCCATCAGAAACAGAAAGAAAAAGCCAAAAAGTTTTCTTATGAAGAAGCAAGAAAGAAAAAGGAAGCAAAGCAGCATTCCAAGAAAGCACAGGTCTATCAGGCAAATGAAGGAGAATCTCCTGGAAAGAAAAAATCCCGTTTGAAGTTTGGTGAAGGGGAATCTGTGAAAACAGAAAAAGCTTCTGTTGTCAAGAAAGCAGGAAGTGCAACTTCCGTAGCATTGCACCGTGAGATCAGCAAAAATGAAGACGATAATGCGGCGGTAGAAGGTGCCCATAAGTTAGAAGAAAGCGGCGAAGGTGTTTACCGGCTGGAACAGAGAAGTGCCAGACGCAGGAAACAGAGGGCATCCAGAAAAAGAAGCAGACTTGAAAGACAGGAAGAGAAACAGACACAGGCGGCAGCCCGTCAGGAGCAGAAGAAACTGAAAAAACAGATTCAGAAGCAACAGATCAAACGGGATTATGCCAAAGCGAAGCGAAGTGAACAGACAGTAGGAACAGCTACAAAAGGTACGATTGATTATATCAAGAAGATTGGCGGCAAAGTCACCAACTTCTTTAAAGAAAACCGGAAGGTGTATATCAGTGTAGCAGTTCTGATCGGATTGATGTTTCTGATCATAACGAATGTCACGTCATGCTCTGCAGTGTTTTTACAAAATGTGATCACTTACACAGGAACCAGTTATCTGTCATCGGATCAGGCAATCCGGGAAGCGGAACTGTATTATACACAGCTGGAAGCTAATCTGCAGGAGCGGATCAACAACATGGAATCTGAAGAACCGGGACATGAGGAATACCGATATAACATCGGACCTATTGAGCATGATCCGTTTATCCTGATCAGTTATCTGTCAGCAAAGTATGAAGAGTTTACGTTTGAACAGGTCAAGCCGGAGCTGGATGCTTTGTTTGCAGAGCAATATCATTTGACTACAGAAGCGGTCAATGAGACTGTGACAGAGACAGCAACAGTAAGAGTTGGAGAATCTTTGGGACAGGTTGTGACCAGTGGATATTGTAACTGTCCAATCTGTTGTGGTATTTGGAGCGGAGGACCGACTGCCAGTGGAGCATATCCAACTGCCAATCATACCTTAGCGGTAGATGCTTCCAATCCGTTTGTTCCAATGGGAACAAAGGTAGTTATGAATGGTGTCGAATATACCGTAGAAGATACCGGAGCTTTCGCAAGATACGGTGTACAGTTTGATGTCTATTATGACAGTCATGCGGCAGCATCTGCACATGGACATCAAACATGGGAATGTTATCTGGCAGATGATAATGGAAGCAATGAAGTGGAAGTGACCAGGACAAGAGATGTAGATGTGCTGAATGTCACCTTAAATAGTGGAAACCTGATGTCAATCTGTCAGGACAGGTTGGGATTTTTCCAGAAAGAACTGTTCAGTGCCTACAACGATACAAAAGGCAACTTGCAGATGTTTGCAACACCGGTTGATTTTAACTGGTATTCCAGTGTGACCAGCTATTATGGATACAGGATTCATCCAATATCAGGAGCAAATCAGCTTCATAATGGTATGGATATCGGAGCACCGGAGGGAACAAAAGTGATGGCAGGACTGACCGGAACAGTTACAACTTCTGCTTATAACGACAGCTATGGAAATTACGTCATTATCAAAGACAGAAAAGGTTATGAACTGCGGTATGCACATTTAAGCAGCCGGAGTGTATCTGCAGGAGCATCCGTCACGAAAGGTGATGAGATAGGTCTTGTAGGAAATACTGGTAATTCCACAGGAAGCCATCTTCATATTGAACTTCTGAAAAATGGAGAGCGGTTAAACCCGATCTTTTATCTGGAAACTGGAGAAGGAGCAGGCTTTGGCGGCAATGAATATACCAGTGAAGCAGCACAGCGTTTGTTAAATGAAGCAGCGAGATATCTCGGAACACCGTATGTGTGGGGTGGATATTCCCCAAGTGGATTCGATTGTTCCGGATTTGTAAGCTACTGTCTGACAAACTCTGGTGTAAGGAATACAGGAAGACTAACAGCACAGGGACTGTACAACATTTGTACACCAGTATCCCAGTCGGAGGCACAGCCGGGAGATTTGATTTTCTTTACTGGAACTTACGACGCAGGGGAGCCGGTAACGCATATCGGAATCTATGTAGGCAATGGTCAGATGATCCATTGTGGACATCCGGTGCAGTATACGTCCATCAATTCCCCATACTGGCAGAGCCATTTCTATGGATTTGGACGATGGTAAGAAAAAAGGGCGGCTGCATCAGCCGTCCGGAAAGGAGAAGCGATGAAAAGTCTTGAAAAAGCAACGGCAGATTATGAGAAAGCCAAAGAGAAAATGGAAGCCTCCAAAGCCAGATATGAAGCAGATTTAAAGCGGTTCAAGGCTGCGGAGATTGCAAAAACAGAAGCGGAAAATCTGGAAATTGTAAAAATTATCCGTGCAATGGATATGAGCATTCCAGAGCTGGAAGCTTTCAAAAAGAGAATGAAAAATGAACTGCCCGGCAGGGTAGAAATACAGAAGGAGGAAACAAAAGCCGATGATGAATCTGGAAAAAATGAAACAGAAGAAGAGAACAATTACTAAAAGCAGGGTAAAAAAGAGCTTGCTTGCAGCAACGACATTTCTTTGCCTGACAACACCTTTGCTCCAGACACAGACTGCTTATGCAGCTGAGAATACCACGCCTGCAATCACGATTGAGAAACCGGATGGCTGGAAACAGGGAGAAACAACCATTGCTGTTACGGTAGATGCCAGCCATATGCCGGAAGGTTTCTCAATAGCAAAGATTGAAGCAAAAGCAGGAAAAGATGGAAGCTGGCAGGATGTAACCGGAAGCGGAAGTATCACGATCACTGGAAATCAGACAGTGTATGTGCGTGTGACAGATGGTGAGGGGAAGGTCTATGAGCAGAATCGCTCTATTAAGTGTTATGACACGGAAAAGCCGACACTCTCTGCTTCCCTGACAGATGGTGTGCTGACGATTCAGGGGAATGATACAGTATCCGGGATTACTGCAGTAACAGTCAATGGCACCACTTATACAGACTTGAAGGATGGAATGCTGAGAGTGCAATTGACACAGAAAGATTTTACTACAAAACAGATTGAGATTACGGTAACAGACGGTGCCGGAAATACGTCTGAAAAGTATGTGTTACAGAATCCTTATTATGAATGGGCAAAGAAGCAGGCAGAGAAACAGAAAACTTCCATTGACAGTAATGGTGCAATGGCAACCACGACCAGTGCAGATGCAACTGGGACTGAGAAAACAACGACTTCACCACTTCCGCAGGATGCACAGGCTTCTGAGCCAACAGATGCAAAAGGAACTGTGGATGATCGGACAGTGACAGGTATTGAGGAACAGCTTAATAAAGAAGGCGAGACAGCAGATTCTGTTACCAAAACAGCTACGGAAGGCACAAAAGAGTTTTATACCATTTCAACTAAGAGTGGTAAGATTTTCTATCTGATTATTGACAATTCAAAATCTCAGGATAATGTGTATTTCCTTACCGAAGTCAGTGAGAAAGACCTGATGAACTTCACACTTTCTGATTCGGTGACACTTCCGGAAGTGGATACGGTTTATGCAGAACCAGAGAAAAAAGCAGAGGAAGAAAAACCGGAAACGACAGAGTCAGCCGAGAAAGATAAGGTAGAGGATGATATTCAGATGCCTGAAGATAAAAGTCCATTTGGAACGTATCTTTTGATTGCACTGGTTGCAGTCGGAGCTGCGGCAGGAGGATATTACTTCAAAGTCTATAAACCAAAGCATGAATATGATGACGAGGATGAGATGGAAGAGGATGAAGATGAATCCGAAGATTCAGAGTCTGAAAAGCGGGAAGTAGACGATGCAGATGAGCAGGAAGAAAGTACAGAACCGGAAATCCTGAGAGATGAAGATTTTGACGATAATGTGCTGGAAGATGAAGAAGAGGAGCAGGAGTAAATGAAATTAGTGATTGCAGAAAAGCCATCGGTTGCGATGGCACTGGCTTCCGTGCTTGGAGCCAGAACAAGAAAAGATGGCTACGTGGAGGGAAACGGTTATATCGTTTCCTGGTGCGTAGGACATCTGGTTGGATTATGTGATGCATCGGAATACGATGAAAAATATAAAAAATGGAGATATGAAGATCTGCCGATTGTGCCGGAATGTTGGAAACACAAGATTTTGGAGGGCACAAAGAAGCAGTTCGGAATCTTAAAAAAACTGATGAGAGATTCCAAAGTAGATGAAGTGATCTGTGCCACTGATGCAGGACGTGAAGGTGAGCTGATCTTCCGTCTGGTGTATGAGCAGGCAGGATGTAAAAAGCCGATGAAGCGACTCTGGATCTCTTCCATGGAAGAACAGGCAATTAAAGATGGATTTGCGTCATTAAAAGACGGTTCGTGTTATGACAGTCTCTATCAGTCAGCACTTTGCAGGGCAAAGGCAGACTGGCTGGTGGGAATCAATGCGAGCCGTCTTTTTTCCGTTCTGTATAACCAGAATCTGAAAGTTGGAAGAGTACAGACACCAACACTTGCCATGATCGTGGATCGAAATCAGAAGATCAAGGAATTTACCAAAGAAAAATATTATATGGCTCATATCAAGTTTGACGATATGGATGCGGTCACAGAGCATTTTCAGAAAAAAGAAGATGCAGATAAAGTGGCTGCAGAGTGTCAGGAGCGCATGTGCGAAGTGGAGAAGGATGATGTGAAAGAGAAAACGGTCCGCCCTCCGAAGCTTTATGATCTGACCACCCTGCAGAGGGAAGCTAACAGAATGTTTGGCTATACCGCACAGCAGACATTGGATGCTGTGCAGGAGATGTATGAGCAGAAGCTTGTCACTTATCCGAGAACAGACAGCCAGTATCTGACAGATGAGATGGGAGAAAGTACAGAAACTCTGATTCAGATGTTATTTGGGAAAATGCCTTATGCTGAAGGTCTGGAATATCAACCGGACGTGAGTAAGGTATTAAATTCAAAGAAAGTATCTGATCACCATGCAATTATCCCGACCATGGAAGTAGCAAAGGCAGATATAGGTAAACTGAAAGAACGAAACTGCAAGATTTTGTATCTGATCAGTGCCAGGGTACTGACAGCAACCGCAGATCCTTATATTTATGAAAGCCATAAATGCCAGATTACCTGTAATTATCATACGTTTTATCTCACAGCAAAGAAAACAAAGCAGGAAGGATTCAAGGCAATCGAAAATAAATTGAAACAGTTCTTTGGCGTAAAGAGTGAAAAAGAAGAGCCGGAGCTGGATATCTGGGATGGCAAGCATTACGGTCCTTGTGATTCTTTTGTATCGGAGCATTTTACACAGCCACCGAAACAGTACACAGAAGATACCCTGCTTTCTGCGATGGAACGTGCAGGGAATGAAGAACTGACCGAAGATACAGAAAAGAAAGGACTTGGTACTCCTGCAACAAGGGCAGCAATCATTGAAAAACTGATTCAGTCTGGCTTTGTGAAAAGGGAAAAGAAAAATCTGGTGCCGACAGATGATGGCAATGTACTGATTACGGTTCTGCCGGATGAGATTAAATCTCCGAAGATGACCGCAGAGTGGGAAATGGCATTGAATCATATTGCCCAGAATACAGAGACAGCAGATGAATTCCTAAATGGGATTACAGAGCTGATGCAGGAACTGGTTGCCAGGTATCAGGGGATTTCAGAAGAGAAGAAAAATCAGTTTCAGGGAAAGGCAAAAGGAGAAGTCATTGGCAAATGTCCCCGCTGTGGAGCTGATGTCAGGGAAGGAAAAGTAAACTTTTACTGTTCTGACCGGAACTGTGCTTTTGCCTTATGGAAGAATGATAAATTCCTTGCAAGCCAGGGGAAAAAGATGGATAAGGCGGCAGCAAAGAAGTTCCTGTCTAAAGGAAAAATCCATTATAAGGATCTGGTATCAAGAAAAACAGGGAGACAGTATGAAGCAACTGTGGAGATGGTCGATCCCGGAGAGGGAAATGTACAGTTCAATCTGATTTTTCCACAACGATAAGTAGTGTATTGCAGGCAGTCTAAGGACTGTCTGTTTTAATACAAATATATGAAAGAGAGGACCTTAGCATGAAGAAAAAAGGTAATTTTAGAAAAGTAGTATCTGGCTTGCTGGCAGGCATGACAATGCTTAGTACAGTGCTGTCTCCGATGACGGCATATGCAGCGGAGATCCAGCCAGAGGAAAAACCTCCACTTTATGAGGAAGTGAAAGACCTTCTGGATGAAGATGAGGTGGTGACTGCCAAAGATTATGAAATCGAAACAGGCAGTGTATTTGATGTGAAATCAGACTACACAGGACTGGAAATCAAGGATGATAACAAGGTCAAAGTCACATTTGAGGAAGCAAAGAATGACAAGGATGAGGATTTTACGACAGATCATGCGGACACTTACAAAGCGGTCTATTATGTGGAACCGGTAAATCAGGAGCATCCGAAGTACCAGATCAGCCGAAAGCTGATTGTGCGTGAGAAAGAAACAGAAGTGCAGACAGAAACTGCAGGGAGTGAAGCAGTAACCGAATCAGAAACAGCTGGCAGTGAACAGCAGACAGAAGAAGCGGAGGATTCAGAATCAGACTCGGAGATTACCGATATTGACGCTGATGAATTTGATGATTTAGTAGAGCAGGCACAGAATCAGGATACCTATGATGAAGAATCAGGGTTAGAGCTTCATGATGTTTTGGAACAGGCAGGAGACGAAGGTGTGGATCTTGATGCTATGGAAGAGGGAGAGATTGCAACATTTGAAGCAGTTTCAGCTTATTCAGCAAGAAGTACACAGCAGGTAACAATTGAAAAAGGACCACTGTATAGATATGCAGATTATAATCTTGGAACCTATCTGACAGAGCCGTACTATATCAGCTACGGAAGCGTCAGAGCAATTGCGTATTGTGTACAGCCAGCAAAGCCAGGACCTGGATCTGGAAATTATACAATTACAAAGATTGGAGACAATCAGGCGTTAGCAAAAGTGTGTTATTACGGTACAGATGCCGCAGGGAGCGAAAGCTTTTTTGCGAATAAACACACGGATTTTTCAGAAGGAAAAAGATTCATCATTATTCACATGGCTGCATCATATGCCAACGGAAGTAGTGATGCATTTTACGGAACCAATGCTACAGGAGAGGCTTTGGCAAAAGAACTCTATAATTATTGTGTGAATAAGCCGGAAATACCAGATGTAGCAATGTCATTTTCAAAGCCGAATGTAAAAGCTTATGTAGATGGAAATGTTCAGAGAACGGAGAACATTCAGTTCAACGCATCTTCCCAGCAGAAAATCACAATGGACTTACCAAAAGGAGTAAAGCTCCATAATGTATCTACTGGAACCGTAAGTGCGGCAGGTGCAAGCGTAACAATTGGAGGAGGAACCACGTTTTATCTCTCAGCTCCTCTGACACAGACAAGAGATGTAAGTGATACTTTTTCTGCAAAAATGAAGGGAAGTATTACAAAAGATTATTCAGCATATAAATTGACTACGAATGCAAGTGTTCAGGATCTGGCATTTGTATTTGGAGAAGGTGTTGCTGATGAAAAATATGTAAGCTTAAAGGTGTCCTGGATTGAACAGGCTACGATCGAAATCGTAAAGAAAGACGATACAGCGGATGTCAATCTTGCAGGTGCAGTATTCGGTGTATACAGCGATGAGGCTTGTACAAAGCTGATCACTCAGATGCCGGCAACAGATAAGAATGGAAAATCTTCTGTTACGATCATCAAGACACAGGATACTGTTTATCTGAAAGAGATCACAGCACCACAGGGATATGTAGTAAATGCAACGGCAACAAATGTAAAACTGGTAGCAAGTAAGACCTCAGCTGTAACCGTGGAAAATAAGGAGCAGCTTGCAGAGCTTACTGTTTATAAAGAAGGTCAGGTGCTTACCGGAGCAGAAGTCAGTGAGAGTGGAACCGTATTCCATTATGAGAACCGCAGACAAAAAAATGCTGTTTACAACGTGTATGCCGGAGCAGATATTGTGACTGCGTATGGTACAAAAGTGTACAGCAAAGGTGATCTGGTGAAAGAAAATCTGACAACAGGTGAGAATGGCTCTGTTACCCTGAAGAATCTCCATCTAGGAACTTATGTGGTAAAAGAAGCAAAAGCACCGGACAACTTCTATAATGGCGGCGAAGAAAAGACAGTGACGCTGACTTATGCCGGACAGAATAAAGAAGTTGTATTTGCGGATGTCACCTTCAACAATGAGCGTCAGAAAGCAGAAGTCACTGTAGTAAAACAGGATAAAGATACAAAGAAACCGCTGGAAGGTGGTATTTTCGCCCTGTATGCGGCAGACGATATCAAAAATGCAGATGGTGTAGTTGTTGTAAAGAAAGGCACCCTGATTGAGAAAGCCACTACCGGTGAGGATGGAAAGGCAAAATTCACAGCAGATCTGCCTATCAATCATTCCTATTCCGTAAAAGAAGACCAGGCACCAGAAGGCTATGTAAGAAATACAGAAGACGTGTATACGTTCAAGTTCTCTTACACCAATGATAAAGAAGCAACCGTATCTTTCGCCCATACCTTCAGCAATGACCGTGTGACAGCAAAAATCAATTTATTCAAAGTTGATAAAGAAACAGGAAAAGCCGTTCCGCAGGGCGATGCAACACTGAAAGGTGCAGTCTACGGATTATATGCCCGTGAAGATATCGTGCATCCGGATGGAGCAACCGGTGTGATTTATAAAGCAGGGGAACAGGTGGCTTCTCTTACAACGGATGAAAAAGGACAGGCTTCTGTAGATGGCTTATATCTTGGCAAATATTACGTCAAGGAGATCACACCACCGACCGGATACCTGGCAGATACAGAAGAACATGATCTTGAATGTAGTTATGAAGGTGATATGACTGCAGAAGTAAAAAGAGAATGCATTTCCAGTGAACAGGTGATCAAGCAGCCGTTCCAGATTATCAAAGCAGCCAACAATGGAAAGACCGATGCAGATCTGTTATCCGGAGCCGGATTTACAGTTTATCTGAAATCTTCCCTTACAAAGAAAGCAGATGGAAGCTATGATTTTGATTCTGCCAAACCAGTAGTGAGTGGAGAAAATGGAGCAACTGAGATTTTCACAGATGAAAAAGGGTATGCCTGCAGTATTCCATTACCATTTGGAAGCTATATCGTGCGTGAGACAACAACACCGCACAACTACAAGCCAGTCGATGATTTTGAAGTGAATATCACAGAGCATCATCCAAATGAGCCACAGATCTGGCGAGTGCTTCTGGATGAAGAGTTTAAGGCAAAACTGAAAATCGTGAAAAAAGACGATGAAACAAAGAAATCCGTCCTGATTGCAGGAACAGAATTTAAGGTATATGACCTGGATAACAAAAAATACGTGGAGCAGGTAACTACTTATCCTGTGACAACCACACACAAGTCCTATTTTACAGACAGTCAGGGTTATCTGATCATGCCAAAGAACCTGAAAATCGGACATTACCGGATTGAGGAAGTCAACGCACCGGAAGGGTACACAATCAACAAGAATTATATGGAGATTGCTGTTGATGCAAACACTGCTTATCAGATGGATTCAGAAAGCGGCGATGCCATTATCACAGTTGATTACGAGAATCATCCGGTAAAAGGAAAGCTGACGATCTATAAAAAAGGTGAGATGCTGAGTGGATTCAAAAAGGATTTTGTTTATGAAGAAAAATATCTGAAAGGTGCAGAGTTTAACGTCTATGCAGCGGAAAATATCTACACACCGGATTATCAGAAAGATGAAAATGGAAACAGACAGCTGATTTATGCAAAAGATGCTCTGGTAACAACGGTAACGACCGGGGAAGACGGAAAAGCAGTTGCAGATAACCTGCCGCTTGGTTCTTACTATGTGGTAGAAAAAACAGCACCGGAAGGATTTGTTCTGAACCATGACAGATCGGATGTAGCATTTGTCTATGCAGATCAGGATACACCTGTGATCGAACAGGAAGTGACTGTTG
>ERZ650302.470-NODE-470-length-22131-cov-16.758199_pt1 | contig 22131 bp, 20 predicted proteins | sample MGYA00376238_ERZ650302 | MGnify/ENA primary metagenome ERZ650302 (study PRJEB26733, sample SAMN07839298) | wastewater metagenome | biome: urban; feature: wastewater treatment plant; material: waste water | place: USA: North Carolina | collected 2016-04-28 ... | reverse complement strand
GCTGAAAATCACCGGCGCGCTCAACGCCCCCACCTATGCGCTGGATTTCAATGCCTTGGTGAAGGACAAAAAGACCATCCTGGAAAAACAGCAGGTGCTGAAAGAACAACTGAGCAATCAGTTCAATTTGTTCAAAACCACGCCGTAATGCCCCCCCGCGCCACCAGGCTTCAATGCCTTGCCTGGTGGCATGCAATCTGCTTGTCATCGCCTGCCGTTAAGCTTAGGCTGTTGACCCCATGCCCTCTTTCATCATGTCTTTAAGCGCTTCCCTGTTGTTCGCGCTCAAAATCGCCCTGGCCACTTTGCTGGCCTGGCCTTTGCTCACCTGGCTGGGCGTTGAGCAGCCGGTATGGGCGGTGGTGACCATTGCCGCCGTCAGCGACCCCAAGCTCACCGCGACGGCGGACTTGGTGCGCGACCGGGTGAGCAATACGCTGATTGGCTGTGTGGTGGCCTTGCTGACCGTGTGGACGGTGGGCGCGCATCTGGGCTCGCTGGCGGCGGCGCTGGCGGTGTCGGTGGTGCTGGCGCGCACCATTGACCATTACCCCGGCAGCTGGCGGCTTACCCCGATCACCGTGGCCATTCTGCTGGGCAGCGGCATTGGCCTGCCAGCCTCGGCAGCGCTGAATCTGGCCGGGCTGCGCGCGGCGGAAATCATTGTTGGCTCGCTGCTGGCGCTGGGCTTGGCCTGGGCGTTTTCCTGGTGGCCGCACCGTCGCTGGCGCAACTGGCGACTGGCGCGGCAGGGCTGAGCGGCCGTCATGGCCGCCGTTCAGTACAGGCCTAATTTGGGTTTGGCCCATTCCAGAACGGCGGCGCTTTTCATTTCTTCCCAGTTGTCAAAGTCTGTCCTGCTGCGGATGTGGCGATCCCACTGCAGACGCGGGATATCAAAAAAATCTTCCGCTTTTTCCAGCTTGAAGTCACTGTCGTCCAGCAAGGCCTGGATTGAGTCATATATCGAGTGTGCCCGCATGAAGTTTGGGGTGAATATTTCATCAAAGCTGACTTGCTGGCCATCTAATGATGAGAAGTCTTTCTCCAGTTTTTTCAGTCTGGCTTGAATTGTCTTGGCTGCTTGCTTGTGATTCATGAATGCTCCATTCGGGGGGCTACCCGGCGCAGGGCTGGCCCAGGCCATGTTGCAAAATAGATGTTGTGGGTTAAGAGCCGCTCACAAACCTTCCTAGCTAGGCGCGCTTGTTAGCAAATCTAAAAACGCTCGCCGGTTTTCAGCCGACGCACCGGTGATTGATCCAGGCCCGGCGTGGCGTCCCACACCGTGATCTGGTCGTCACACAGCTTGTCCTGACATGGCCAGGAGGCCAGCAGTTCGGCGCTGGCGCGCTCTTTATCCTGATCCTGATAGCGGCCATTCACCCGCACCACCACCAACTGGCTGACACCGGCCTGCCAACGACTGGCGTCGGCTTGGATTAGCACCACTTCCGGGCGGTAGTCGCCGTTGTGGCTTGGGCTGGCCACCGCCACCGTGCTGGCATTCAGCGCGCGTTGCAGCCGGGCAGTGGAGAGAATCACCTTGCCCCGGTAAGCAAATGGGTTTTGATCCAGTTCATACAGCGGCGTCCAGGCGCTGATGTCGTATTGCTTGAACAAGGCGCGCAGCCGCGATTCGTTTTCTTGCAATTTGGGCTTGAGTGCCTGCCACTGTGCTTGTGCGGCGTCTTGTTGCGCCTGATATTTTTCTGGCGGCAGGGGAATGTAAAAGGGATGATGTTCCAGATATTCGTCCTGCGTCTGGCCGATCAGCAGACGCTGAAAGCTGGCTTCGTCGATCACCACGCCGCGCAGGTGCTGACGCCAGGCCGGCTGCATCTTGCCTTGGCAAATCTGGTGATACAACTTGTGTGCCGCTTTCAGGTAAATTGGTCGGGCACTGCTTGGCGTCCAGTCGGTTTTGGCCGCACGGATCAAGATCTTGTCGCTGCGGCAGACGTCTGGTGTATAGCCTGGCGTATAGTCTGTGATGCTGACAACTCCGGTGGCGTACACCGCCGCCCCGTCTATTTTGCCCAGCGGATAGATTGGCGTGGTGGGTTTCGGGAGGGAGGATGGCAGCGGGGCAATGCTTGGGGTGGCGGCCTGCGCCGGGGCGATCAGCGCCAGCGCGAAGGTCAGCGCTGGCAGCAAGCGGGGTGAGAAGGTCATGTTGATGCGCCTGACGGGATGGTTTGGCTGAAGCCATACATCATAATCTGGCGTGACAGTCATGGCCAGTGTGGGGCGGCCAGGCTCAGGCTGGCTTGGCCGCCCGCGCGCGCAGCGTGGTGACCGCTTCGCCGCCGATGCCCCAGTTGTCGGTGTCCACTTCGTCAATCACCACCACCGTGGTGGCGGGGTTTTTGCCCAGGGTGTCGCGCAGCAGCGCGGTGACGCCGGCAATCAGCGCGGCTTTTTGTTCGGCGCTGGCGCCTTCGCGGGTGATTTTGATGTTGACGTAGGGCATGGCGGGCTCCTTTTGGTGAGTAAAACAGCAGTATTCGTGGCCGGCCTGCCGTGGCGGGCGTCAGGGCGGCGGCAACAGGCTGAATAGTTCGGCCGGGTGAGTCAGGGTCAGCGCCGGCTGGCAGGGGCGCAGGCCGTCCAGGCTGGCGTAGCCCCAGCCGACGGCGATAAAGTCCACCCCGGCGCATTGGGCGGCGTCGCCGTCGGCGGGCTGGTCGCCCAGATAGGCGGCGTGTTCGGGGGCGATGTGCAGGCGGCGCAGCACCTGGCGCAGCCGCTGCGCCTTGCCCAGCAGCGCGCTGCCGCATTCCACCGCGGCAAAGCGCGCCAGCCGCGCCTCGCCCACGCTGCGCGCCACATTGGCGCGGCTGTTCGAGCTGACCAGCGCCAGCCGCTGGCCGGCGTCCAGCTGGGCATCCAGCCAGTCCGCCACGCCGGCAAACAAGGGCGCGCTGTCCGGCGCGGCCTGCATCAATTGCATAAAGTGCCGCGCCACGCGCGGCAGCTTCCACCACGGCAGGCCAACATGGCGGGCAATCTGTCGCGGGCCGCAGCGGCGCAGCGCCGGCAGTTCGTCGGCCGCCACCGGGCGAAAGCCATGGTGGGCGGCCAACTGATTGAAGGTGTGCCGGAAAAACGGAAAGCTGTCGGCCAGCACGCCGTCAAAATCCAGCATCAGTAAACGGTAGGCCATGGTCAGGGGGCGCAGCAGAAAAACCCCGATATTACGCCACCCGACCCGGCCGCGCGGCATACCAGGCGCCGGCCGACACCGCGCACAAGCCCAGCAGCAGGCTGGCGGTCAGCGGCTCGCCCAAGAGCGGCACGGCGGCCAGCCCGGCCAGCACCGGCACCAGGCCAATCAGCGCGCCAGTGCGCGCCGCGCCCAGCTGTTGCACCGCCAGCAAAAACAGCCACATGGCGATGATGGTCGGGCCAATGCCCTGATACAAAGCCTGGGTGATCAGCTGGGTGGCGCTGGCCTCGGCCAGGCCCTTGGGCAGCCACAGCGCGTACACCGGCAGATACAGCAGCGCCGAGCCCAGCGCGACAAAGCGGGTGAGCACCCACGGCGAAAACGCCCATTGTCGCACCAGCACGCTGTACACCGCCCAGGTCAGCGAGGCCACCAGCATCAGCGCGTCGCCCGGCAGCGTGCGCCAGTCGCCGGCTTGCAGCAGCGGCAGCGCCACACACAGCACGCCCAAGGCGATGCCAGCCAGGCCGATCAGCCGGCTGCGGGTGGGGCGTTCGCCCAGCGCCAGCCACAGCAGCGCCGTCACCAAAAACGGCTGCATGCCCGGCAGCAGAATGGCGCCGTGCGCCGCCGGGGCGTATTTGAAGGCGGTGTACACCACCACGCCATACAGCACGCCGCCAATCGCCGCCAGCGTCCACAGCCGGCGCTCGCGCCACACCGTGCGCGGCAAGTCGCGACAGAAGGGCAATAGCAAGAGCGAGGCCGCGCCCAGGCGCAGCGCCAGTACGTCATAGCCGGTCAGCGGGCTTTTGCCGCCCCAGCGGGAAATCAGAATAAAGCCAGTCCAGATGCAGACCACGCCCAGGGCGGCGGCGTAGCCCTGCCAGGGCGGACGAGAAGCAGCATGCATGGCGGGCGCTTTCGGGCGGTCAGGGAGCTTGACTGTAGCGCGTGGCGAATCATCCTGTAAAATGAATAATCCTGATCAAACCCATCTCAAAAACAGAATATGGACCTGGACGACTTGCGTATTTTTCGGGCGGTGGTGCGCGAGGGTGGCATCACCCGCGCCGCCGCCCGGCTTCATCGGGTGCAATCCAACGTCACCACCCGCATCCGCCAGTTGGAAGCGCATCTGGGCGTGCCGCTGTTTGTGCGCGAAGGCCGCCGGCTGAGCCTGGCGCCCGCTGGTGCGGTGTTGTCTGATTACGCCGAGCGCCTGCTGGAGCTGGCCGACCAGGCGCGCGCCGCCGTGGCCGACGCCGCGCCGCGCGGCCGCCTGCGTCTAGGTTCGATGGAAAGCACTGCGGCTGCGCGGCTGCCCACCCGGCTGGCGGCGTTTCATCAGCGCTACCCGGACGTGCAGCTGGAACTGCACACCGGCGCCACCGCGCCGCTGCTGGCGCAACTGCGCGCGGGGGAGCTGGATTGCGTGCTGGTGTGCGGCCCGGTGGCCGACGCCCGGCTGTGCGCCGAGCCGGCGTTTATGGAAACCCTGGCGCTGATCGCCCCGGCGGGCCATCCGCCGATTACCCGCGCCCGCGACGTGCGCCCCCTCACCCTGCTGACCTTTGCCCCCGGCTGCGCCTACCGCCATCGGCTGGAGCAATGGCTGGCCAGCGACGGCGTGCTGCCGGAGCGGGTGATTGAGCTGGCGTCCTACCACGCCATGCTCGGCTGCGTGGCCGCCGGCATGGGCATTGCGCTGGCGCCGCTGAGCCTGCTGGACGGCATGGCGGCCAGCCATGCGGTGTCGGTGCATCCGCTGCCGGCCGAACACGCGCCAGCCCCCACCCTGCTGGTGCGCCGGGCGGGAGTGGACAGCCCGACGGTGATGGCGCTGCGTGAGGTGATGTTGGCGGGGTGAATGGCGAGGGCGCAAAACGGTCTGCCACCGCGCGCATCTGGCCATGAAAAAGCGTGTCGCTGCATGGCGCAGCACGGCACGGCTGCCCCCGCGCAGCCAGACTCTGGCGCTAGCTGGGCTGGAACACCTCGGCCAGACTGCGCGCATCCAGCACGCGGTCGCTCCAGGCTTCCAGTTGGGGGAGATTGGCGCGTTGAATACGGGTGACCGCGTCGACGGGTAGTTCGCCAAAACGACGGGTGAGCAAGCGCAGCAATAAACGGGCTTCGCCTTCCTGTTGCCCCTCCTGCCGGCCTTCCTGCCGGCCTTCCTGCCGACCCTTTTGCAGGCCTTCCTGCTTGCCGCGTTGCTCGTATTGTTGCGCCCATTGGTCAAAGCGTTCCGCCAGGGTCATTTTCAGCTCCTTCAAGTCACGCACCTTGGGCAAGGCCAGGGTGTGTTTGCTTTGCCGCAACAGTACGGCGCGAATCCAGATGGCAAATGTGCGTTTCAGCTCAGGTTTGCCGTCCAGCCATTCGTTCAATCGCTCAATCAGCTGCAATAGCGCCTGTTCGCTTTCCGGGTGTTCCACCCGGATGATGGCCGCCACCAGATTGTGCAGTGTGGCCAGCTCGGCGTCGGTGTAGCGGTTTTCGTCGATCAGCAGATATTGCAGCTTGGGCAGATGTTGCGCCACCAGACCGGGCGCTTTGGGAATCAGTTCGGCGATGTCGGTGGCGGCGCGCCAGGCGCTGGCGCCGTTATACAGCACTATCGGCAGCACGGGCGGCAAGCGCCGGCCGGGCAGCACCTCGCCACGGCGGATCAGATCCTGATAGAGCAGGCCAAGATAGCTCATGATCCGCACCGCCATCCAGGGGTCGGCCGTGCTTTGAAATTCAATCAGCAAATAAAGATACACCCACTCGCCGTCGGCTTTTACCCGCCAAACCACATCATCGGCGCGCCCGCGCAGGTCGTCGGTGACGTAGCTGCCGGGGATTTTTTCCAGCGTGGTGTAATCCAGGCTGTGCAGCCAGTCATCCGGGATAAAGCCCAGCACCAGATCGCGCACCACTTCGGGGGCGGAGAACAATAGCTTGTAAGAGGCGTCGGCGTCGTGGGGCATGTCGGCTAGAGAACACCATGGAATCAAACCATTATGCCTCACTCCCCCCTTGCTGGGCGAGTGCTTGTCGCCTTATCGCGCCGTCACCCGAAAACACTGATGAATCTTGCGGTTGCGAAAATCTTCCGGCACCGATTTGGCGCTGATGTCTTCCACCCGATAGCGCTCGGCCAGTGCCGGGTCGAGCTTGAAGCCGCGCAGGTTGTTAGAGAAATACAGCACGCCGCCGGGGGCGAGCAGGGCCATGGCGCCGTCCACCAGGCGTTGCTGGTCGCGTTGCACGTCGAGGATGTCGAGCATTTTTTTTGAGTTGGAAAAACTCGGCGGGTCCATGACGATCAGGTCAAAGCGCTCGCCAGCCGCGGCGGCGTCTTGCAGGTAGCGGAACACATCGGCGCGCACCAGGCTGTGGCGGCTCAGGTCCAGGCCGTTGAGCTCGAAATTGCGCCGTGACCAGTCTTGGTAGGTGTTGGACAGATCCACCGTCACCGACGAGATGGCCCCGCCGGTGGCGGCGTACACGGTGAAGCTGCCGGTGTAGGCAAACAGATTCAGAAAGCGTTTGCCGGCGGCGTGTTCGCCCACCACGCGGCGGGTGTTGCGGTGGTCCAGAAACAGGCCGGTGTCCAGATAGGCTTCCAGATTGACGATAAAGCGGCGGCCGGTTTCGCTGACGATGCGCTCGCGGCCGGTTTCGCCGGTTTTTTCGTATTGCGCCAGGCCCTTTTGCCGGCGGCGGGTTTTCAGGGCGATGTCGTCCACGGCGATGGCCAGCACCTCGGCCACCGCCTGGCGGATGGCGTCCAGCCAGGCGGCGTGGCTGTCTTCGTCGATTTGCCAGCCGGTGTCCACTTCTTGAATGTGGGCGCTGGCGCCGTAGACATCGACAATCACCGGGAACTCCGGGATGTCGCGGTCGTACAGCCGGTAGCACTCGGTGTCCTGGCGCTTGGCCCATTTGGCCAGGTGGCGGTGGTTTTTGCTCAGCCGATTGCTGAAGGGGGTGAGGTCGCGCATGACGGGCTCCGTGGGTCAGTAGGCGCCGTCGCGCGCCAGCACCACTTTGATGGTTTTGATCAAAATCACGATGTCGTACCACAGCGACCAGTTGCGCACATACCAGCAGTCCAGCGCCACGCGGCTGTCGTAGTCGATATCGTTGCGGCCGCTGATTTGCCACAGGCCGGTGATGCCGGGGCGCGCCATCAGGTAAAACACCTTGTCTTCGCCGTAGCGCTCCACCTCGTCGGCAATCACCGGGCGAGGGCCAACCAGGCTCATGTCGCCGCGCAGCACATTGATCAGCTGCGGCAGCTCGTCCAGGCTGGTCTTGCGGATGAAATTGCCCAGCGGGGTGATGCGCGGGTCGTTTTTCAGCTTGAAATCACGTTCCCACTCGGCGCGGGCTTCCGGGTCGCGCGCCAACAGCTCGCTCAGCCGCGCCTGGGCGTCGATCACCATCGAGCGGAATTTCAGGCAGCGAAACGGTTTGCCGTGGCGGCCGATGCGGGTGTGGCCAAAGGTGGCCGGGCCGCCGTCGCGCGACACCAGCCAGGCCACGCTCAGCAGCAGCGGGGCCAGCGCCAGCAGCAGCAGGCTGGCGGCGACAATGTCAAAAGTGCGCTTGATAAAGCGCGAGGCGCGGCGCGACAGATTATTGCGCACGCGCAGCAGCAGCACTTCGTGGCTGAAAAAATGGGTCAGCTCGGCGCCATACAGCGGCAGGCCTTTCAGCGGCGGGGCAATGCTGACGTCGGCGCCAGCAATGCTGAAGCGCTGCACCAGCTGTTGTTGCACGTCCAGTTGTTCGGTTTCCAGCGCAATCAGAATGGCCGGCTGGTGAAAACGTTCCAGAAAGCGCGGGGCGGGTTCTTCCAGCAGATAGGGCAGCAGCGGTTTGCCGCAGATCGGTTGGTCGTCGAGGTTTTCCGCGTCGCGCACATCGGCGCACGGGGCAACAAAGCCCACCACCTGATAGCCCAGCCAGCGCTCGCTTTTCAGCGCGGCAAACGCTTCGCGGGCGTTTTCGCCAAAGCCGAACACCAGCACCTGGCGCTGCCACCAGCCCAGCCAGATCATCAGCCGTCGGGCCAGCACCCGGCCCAGCACCACGCCAAACAGCGACACCGCCCAGGTGGCCACCCACCACAGCCGCGAGAACGGCGACTTGAGCATGAACATCAGCGCGGCGTCCACCACCGCCAGCACCAGCATGGCGATGACCACATCGCGGGTTTCGTCCCAGAACGGCCGGCGCTGGGTGTAATGGCCGCGCACCAGCCAGAACCAGCTGATGGCGGCCAGCACCAGCATCAGCCAGACGGTCAGCCGCAGGCCACTGTCGGCACTGGCGACAAAGGCCGGCAAGTCGCGCCAGATGCGCACACGTTCGGCCAGCCAGAAGCCCAGCCGGTTGGCCAGCAGCAGCATGGCCAGATCTGTGGCGATCAACAGCCATTTGCTCAGGTGGGGACGGGTATTCGGGGCAGGGTAATCGTCAATCATTTTTTCTTATCAGTGAGTGGCATGGCGCGGTGGGCCCGCGCGTGGCGGCGATTTTCCTTGAGCCGGGCAACGGCGACAAGCGATGTGCAGCAAATTTGTGTGAAGAATGCTTGACAGTGCCCCCGTCAGTGGCTGACCCCGGTCAACTGCGCGGCGGCGGTGTCGGGCTGCATGCTGTGCTGTCCCGCCATGGCACCGGCATGCCATGTATCTGATCAGCGGTGAGCGGGGCTTGCTCTGTATGCCGGCTTTTGGAGATTGCACATGGAATTCAATGTCAAGGATTACGGCGCGTTGGGCGATGGTGTCAGTAATGATACCCAGGCGTTTATCGCCGCCAGTGCGGCGCTGAGTGCCCACGGTGGGGGTGTGTTGCGCATTCCGCAAGGGGTGTATGTGGTGGGCGAGCAAACACTGGCTGGGCAGCTTGGCCTGGGCTATGCCTATCGCAGCACGGACATCATTTCGATTGTCAATTGTCAGCAGCCAGTGGTGATTGAAGGCAACCATGCCGTGCTGCGTGCGGCACCAGGCCTGCGCTATGGCAGTTTCGACCCGGTGTCGGGCGAGCCCTACGCCCCGGCTGTCATGCCGTTTATTGATCCGGATTACGCTGCCGGCGCTTATCGCATGCTGGTGCTGGCCAATAACCGCCATGTGCTGGTGCGCGATCTGGAGCTGGATGGCGCATCGGATACGCTGATTCTGGGCGGTGGCTGGGGGGATCTCGGCCGTCAGCTTAACGCCTATGGGGTGTACGCACTGAATAACAACACCTTGCAGGTGGAAAACGTCCATACCCACCACCATGGCCTGGATGGCATTCTGGTGTCGCAGGTGGGCACCACGGCACAGTCACCGCGTACACCGGCCACGCTGATTCGTGTGCGCAGCGAATACAACGGTCGTCAGGGCTTGAGCTGGACCGGTGGCAATGGTTTGACGGCGATTGACTGCCAGTTCAATCACACTGGCCGGGGGGCGCTGTCGTCCTCGCCCGCTGCAGGCATCGATATCGAGGCCGAGGATGGCGTGGTGCGCAATGGGCTGTTCATCAATTGCGAAGTCATCAATAACGTTGGCCCCGGCATGGGGGCGGATAGCGGTGACAGCGCGGATATTACCTTTCAGCGTTGCACCTTTATTGGCTCCACTAACTACCCGCTGTGGCCGCGCAAACCGCGTCTGCATTTTCTGGATTGCACCATTGCCGGTCAACTGGTGAATGTCTACGCCGAGCAAACGCCTGGCGATGGCAATGCCACCCGCTTTACCGGCTGCCGCTTTACCGATCAGCTCAACTGGAATGGCCAGGTTCATCTGTATCCCGGCTGGTATTTGCTGGATCTGGGCGGTGGCAGTCAGGGGGTGATGTTTGATCGTTGCAGCATGGATACCCAGCACGGCCCGCTGATCTACACCGCTGGAGAAATCACCCTGCGCGACTGCCGGTTGACGCAGACCACCAGCCACGAGAGCACCTTCAGTGCGTGTTATGTGGGCTACAACCTGGCCTTCAGTCCGCCTGGTGCGTTCACCACGGGCATGGCGCGTGTGCTGGGGCAATTGCTGGTCAACGGCGAAGAAGCGCCGCAATACGCCGGCATCCAGTACAAGCAGTATCTGTATGGCAATAACGGTAATGCGTATGCCGTCCGTCAGAGCATTGCCTATGCCTACTCTCCAGAAGCCGCTGTGGGCGCCGGCCAGGCCAATCGTGGCGACATTGTCTACAACCCCTACGCGGCGCCAGGTGGCTATGCCGGCTGGATTTGCGTAGAAGCCGGCAGTCCTGGCATCTGGAAGCCGTTTGGCCCGATTGCCCTGTGATTTAGCCTGAGTTTTTTTGCTGCACCGGCTTGATGCTGACATTGCTCAGCATCGGGTTAGAAGTCTCTCTGTGGAATGATGATCTGCGATCCATGGTGATTTGTTGATTTTTCTGGGCTTGCCTGGAGGCAACGCTCTCTATTTTGTTTCCATCCTGAAAGGAGGATGCCATGACCACTCCCATCACGATTGATGTGACGGCAGCGCCATATTCGGCAGACAACACAGGCGTCAGCAATGCGACTCAGGCTTTCATTGATGCCAGTGCCGCGCTGTGTGCTGCCGGGGGCGGCATCTTGTTGATTCCGCCTGGCACTTACACGGTGGGCCGACAAGTCCGTGCCACCCAAAGCAATCAGGGTTATGCCTATCTGGGTGAGGACATCATTACCCTGAGCGGTTGCAGCCATCCTGTGGTGATCGAAGGTACCGGTGCGACCCTGACCCTGGCAAACGGTCTGAAATTTGGCAGTTTTGATTGGTCTACCGGAACGGCCTATACCCCGGCCAGCCTGCCGTTTACCGATGCAAACTATGCCGCCAGTGTCGGGCGCATGCTGGTGGTGAAAGACAATCCGGGCCATGTGGTGGTGCGAGGCCTGGAGCTTAATGGCAACGCCAGCGCACTGTCGCTGGGTGGCCAGTGGGGCTCCAGTGGTTATGACCTGGCTGCTGATGGCATCGTGGTCGAGAATGCCGATCAGGTTGCTCTGGAGCGCATCTATAGCCACCACCATGGCCATGATGGCCTGGCCGCATATGATGTGACGGCCAGTGCCAACAGTCCGCGCGCTCCGCTGTCACTCTTGCTGTGCCGTAGTGAATACAACGCACGTGCAGCATTGTTCTGGCAGGGGGGCAACGGCCTGCAAGCAGTGGATTGCAAGTTTAGTCACAGCGGCCGGGCCACGTTTGCCACCGCGCCGGCTGTGGGCGTCATGATCAAGGGGGTGGCGCGCAACGGCCATTTCCTGAACAGCGAAATGCTGAACAACGTGGGTGAAGGGGTGCTGGCCTCCAGCACTGCTGCCGACATCAAGGTCGAGCGCTGTTCGCTGGTGGGCACCACGGCAGCACCCTTTGCCGTATCGGCCGCCCGTGTGCACTTTGTGGATTCCACCCTGGCAGGTCAAAGCAGTGTGGTGCGTGCTGGTGTGTCCCAGGCTGATGGCGATGCCACCCGTTTTAGTGGCTGCTGGCTGACTGATCTGCACAAGTACAACAATCAAGTGTTTATCAGCACGGGTGGCAATCTGCTGAACTGGGGCGCCGGCAGCCTGGGGGTGCAGATGGATCGTTGTTCGGTTGAGGTAGCCACCGGCGTGCTTGGCCAGACCAATGGCGCCATCTCTGCCAGCAACTGCCGCTTCCGCCAGACCAGTAGCGGGGCTTCTGCGATTGTGGCCAATTTTCATGGCGACACCATCTTTGATACTTCCGGTAGCAACGATCTGAGCACCAGCTTGATCCTGGGTCGCATGCTGTTTAATAGCGCTGAGCAACTGCAATACGACCAAATGCAGCGTCGCTTGCGTTTTTATGCCAATACCGGCAGCGGCGGCCGCATGCAGAGTGTGGGCTATTGCTACAGCGCCACCGCATTTGCCAGTGCATTCGGTGGCGGGACCAAAGGCGACATTGTGTACAACACCGCACCCACCCCTGGGGGCTATCTGGGCTGGGTGTGCACAGTGACTGGCACGCCAGGGACCTGGAAGCCGTTTGGTCTGATTGCCAGCTGATTCTTCAATCCTGGCTCACACTTTGAAATCACGATATTGACAGAGGCAATCTCATGGCTATTTTCAACGTCAAAGACTATGGCGCGTACGGTGATGGTATTCAAAATGATACCAATGCATTTATTGCCGCCAGTGCAGCACTGACTGCGGCAGGTGGTGGCACCTTGCTGATTCCGGCCGGGGTATACATGGTGGGCAAGCAGGATTTTGCCGGCAAGGCCAATCAGGGCTATGCCTATCGCGCCACCGACATCATCACGATCAGCAATTGCACCAAGCCGGTCATTATTGAAGGCAGTGCAGCGGTGCTGCGCATTGTGCCGAATCTGAAGTTCGGTAGCTTCGACCCGATCACCGGCAATCCTTACTATCCGGCGAGCATGCCGTTTACCAATGTCAATTACGCAGCCGGCATTGGTCGCATGGTCGTCTTGTCGAATAACTCGTCACAGGTGTTGGTGCGCAATCTGGAGCTGGACGGCAGCATCAACAGTGCTGTACTGGGCGGAAGCTGGGGGGATCAGGGTTATCAACTGGCAGCCTACGGTTTGTACACCAAGGATTGCCCCAATTTGCGCGTCAGCAATGTGTACTCCCATCATCATTGCCTGGATGGGCTTTACATCGCTCAGTCGCCAGCCAATGCCACGGCCACCACGCCGCGCACGCCTGCCACGCTGATCAATGTCCGCTGCGAATTTAATGCTCGCCAGGGCTTTTCCTGGGTGGGCGGCGGCGGGGTGACTGCCATTGGCTGCAAGTTCAATCACACCGGCCGTGCTGCCTTCGGCTCTTCACCACAGGCAGGGGTGGATATCGAAGCTTCGGGTGGTGCGCTGGTGCGCAATGGTTTGTTCATCAACTGCGAGATGATCAATAACGTGGGTCTGGGCATGGGCGCCGACAGTGGGGATTCTGCAGATGTCAGCTTTATCAACTGCACTTTCCTGGGGACAACCTACTATTGCGCCTGGCCGAGCAAGCCGCGCATGCACTTTGCCGATTGCACTTTCTCGGGTATTACCGTGCGGGCTTATGCCGACCCCGTCAACAGCAAAGGTTACTCCACCCAGTTCAGCCGTTGCTTGTTCACTGACAAGCTCAAATACAACAGCCAGGTATATGCGCCCGGCAGCACCAGCTATCTGGTGGATTTTGGCGTCAGTGGCGCCGGCGTGAAGCTGGATGCCTGCGTGATTGATGCCGCGACCACTCGCATTGGTTACTCGTCCAACTATGGCACGGTGACCGCAACGAATTGCCAGTTTTATCAGCAAGTCACCGGCAGTGGCACGGAGAGCGCCTTCCGCGCCATCTGCGTGGGCGATACCGTGCTCAATAGCGGGTCGCTGGCACAGCTGGATCAATCCGTGGTGCTGGGGCGTGCCAGCTGGAATGGCACTGAATATCCGCAAACCACCAATATGCCGCAGCGCCGTCAACAACTCTGGGCCAATAACGGCAGCGGTGGCAGCCAGCAACATATCGGCTATGGCTCCAGCCCGGCAGATTTCCTGGGCAGCAACAGCGCGCAGCTTGGCGACATCGTGTTCAATTCCGATGCGGTTTCCGGTGCGCCGGCTGGCTGGGTGTGCGTGAGCAGCGGTAGCCCGGGCACCTGGAAAGCTTTTGCCACCATTGCCAGCTGAGCTGTCTCTCACTGCCTTTCGTGATTTATTTCTGGAGTTCAATCATGCAGAACATTATCAATGTCAAAGATGCGCCGTACAACGCCGTGGGTGATGGCGTCACCAATGACACTGCCGCATTTGCCGCTGCCAGTCTGGCGCTAAGCGCGCAAGGAGGGGGAACCTTGCGTATCCCAGCCGGGCATTATGTGGTCGGTGCACAAACCCTGGCCGGCCAGACCGGGCTGGGCTACGCCTATCGAGCTGACCCCATCATCAAAATTACCAATTGCAGCCAGCCGGTCATTATTGAAGGCAATGGCGCCGTGCTCTCCATTGCCAACGGCCTGAAGCTGGGGGCTTTTGACCCGGTGACGGGTATCGCGGTGACGCCTTCGCTGCCTTATACCGATGCCGATCATGCCGGCCATGCCTATCGGATGATTCATCTGGAAGGCAATACTGGTGGGGTCGCAGTCAGCGATCTTGAGCTGGATGGCAATGCCGACCAACTGATCTTGGGGGGGGCAGTGGGGGACTCAAGTGGGTCGCAGTCTGAATGCCACCGGTGTGTGGTTGAAAGATAACGCATCCATCTTGCTGGAAAACCTGCACATTCATGACCAAGGCCTGGATGGCGTCTCGGTGGCTGCCACCAATGCCACTCAGGAAACCCTGCGCAAACCGGTGACGCTGCACGATGTGCGCTGTCTGCGCAATGCGCGCAATGGTCTGCGTTTGGAGGGCGGCAGTGGCCTGACCGCCATGAATTGCCAGTTTAATTTCAGTGGCCGTGGTGCGTTTGCTTCTGCCGTGTCGGCCGGGGTGGCCGTGGTGCCGGACAGCACATCCTTTGTCAATCAAGGGGTGTTCATGGACTGCGAAATGATCGACAACGTTGGCCCCGGTTTTTATTCCACCGGCACCAACAGCTCGGATCTGTCGATTTATTCCAGCACGCTCATCGGCACCTCGTCCTACGCCGCCCAGCCCAATAGCCCGCGTGTGCATTTCACGGATTGCACCCTGGCAGGACAAGTGGTGACCCCGTTTGCCGAAACCACCACCGAACGTGGTCGTGCCACCCAGTTTACCCGTTGCCGTTTTACCGATGCCCTGGACTACAACGGCCAGGTGTACACCCACTCAAGCTGGTATCTGCTGGACTTTGGCAATAACAGTGCGGGCGTCAAGCTGACCGAGTGCCAGGTGGACACCGTCACGGCCAAGCTGGGCTACAGCAATGGCTTGATGATCATCACCGATACCCGCATGACCCAGGCCAACAACACCGGGACATCCAATATCCAGGCTGTATTTGTGGGCAACTGCGCCATTGATACGGCGGGCAGCAACCCGCTGACCAGTTCGGTGGTGCTGGGGCGACTGATCATCAATGGTGCCGAAACCATTGTGTACGATCCGCCGCAACGCTTTAACCGCTTGCTGGGCAAGGATAGCGGTGGTGACAAGATGCAGCGCATCCAGCATTTCCATACGCCGGGGGCTTCGGTGTTGGCCAGCGCGCCGGCCGTGCAAGGGGATGTGGTGTACAGCACGGCCCCCGCTGTAGGAGGCTATGCTGGCTGGATTTGTGTGCAAGGTGGCGATAGCACCACCAGCGTCTGGAAAGGCTTTGGTCAGATCGTCAACTAAGCCTGCCATCTTCCCCCGCAGGGCGTATGCCCTGCCTTTGCCAGCCCGGCGCGCCTTGTGCGCGCCGGGCTGGCGTCATGCTGGATAGGCGGCCACATGCGCCACCAACTCATGCAGCGCTTGCGCGGCACCGCGCAACTGACGTGCATCCTCGGTAATGCGGCGGACCCCGCTTGGATTTTGCTCGCTCATGGCGTTGACGGTTTCCATGCCGCTGGCGATGTCTTGGGCGGTGGTGGCTTGCTGATCCACCATCAGGGCGATTTCTTGTGCGGTGCCGGCGGCATCCGCCTCGCGCACGCATGCATGGACGCTGGCGATGGCCTGCAAGGCATCGTCAGTGCGTTGACCCGCAAATATCGCCAGTGCTGTACGCGGTGCGCTCAGTCAATTTGCGCTCCTCGAAGTGCACAAATGATGGGCATCTCAGGAGACTAGAGGACTGTGTGCGTGAGCTCAGGCTCCAATCGTTGAGTCATCCCGTTGTAACGTCATTTCTGCATACTATGGTGTGTCATGAGCCTAAATTCCTCAATTTGCTTGATAGCAAGCATCTGGTTACCACGACAATCAAGAAAGCCTTTTATGAATGCCCAGGCTCCGTTCTGTGCTCAGCGCATCAGTCTGCAATTGACTCGCCTCTGCGAAGCGATGGCGAGCTTGCGCGCTGAAATGGCGCGTGTATGTCAGCAATTGCCCGCACCCTCTGTGCCTCGTAGTCAATGAAAAATAAATGCATGTTTTACTTCGGCCGGCTGCATTGTCGGCTTTTTTTATCGCCAACGAACCGTTAAGGTAAAGACGACATGAAGTTCACTCCGCTGACGCTTAAGCAACGGGTGATGCTTGGCATTGCGGCATTATTTGCGTTATTGCTGGCGCTGGCTGCGGCTGGCTGGCATGGCGTCCGGGACAACCGGGCAACCATTGAGCGCATGGCGCAAGTGGATGCCCGCAAGGTCAGCCTGGGGAACGATGTCGCTTCTATCTTGAGTCAGATGGCGACTGAACTTTATCTCTTGGTGGAAGAAGATCAGCCCGAGCGTTATGAAAAATTCAAACAAGGCTTGCCCGAAAAACTGTCGATCATGAGTCAGCGCCGCAGTGAATTGCTGGAGTTGGTGACTGAGTCAGAAGAGCGGCAGATACTCAATGAACTGGCCGGACGCAGGACTGAGTTTGTCAGCAGTGTCGAGCAGGTATTGAAGCATCTGGATACCGGAGAAGCGCCACAGGCCCGTGATCAGTTTCAGCGACGTTGCTTGCCGGCGTTGGTCTTGTATTCACAAACCATGGATCGTTTCCAGCATATTCAGCACCAGAAGCTGAACAATAATGGTAAACAGGCCAGCGAAAAAGCCCGACAACTGGAAACGATTCTGGCGGGGCTGTCTGTGGCGGCGGCCGTTTTGGCGATTGGCGCAGGCATATGGATCGTGCGCAGTGTCACGCGGCCGCTAGGCGGGGATCCCCGTGTGGTCAGTGATGCAATGTCGCATATTGCTTCGGGCAATTTAACCATACAAGCGAGCTTACTTAACGCTGCGCCGGAAAGCCTGTTGGGCAAACTGGCCGCCATGCGTGCCGGCTTGAGTGCCTTAATCGGCAATGTGCATGGCGCTTCCTTGGAAGTTGGTGCGGCGGCACGAGACCTTTCAGCCTCTTGCGAGCAAATTTCTGTTGGTGCAATTGCACAAGGCCAGTCCACAGCCACTATGGCCGCCGCGGTAGAAGAATTGGTGGGAAATATTGAAACGCTTTCCAGCACCTCGGTGCGTGTGCAAGAAGTGGCTGAGCGCTCAGAGGCCTTGGCGGGGAATAGTGACCATCTACTCAGTCAGGCCGCCACTGAAATCAACCGGATGATCGACACCATCGACAATTCGGCCCAGGATGTGGCGCAACTTGCTCGGCGTACACATGAAATCGGCCGTATTGTTGGCGTAATTAACGACATCGCCGATCAAACCAATCTCCTGGCGCTGAATGCGGCGATTGAAGCTGCTCGCGCGGGCGAGCAAGGCCGGGGCTTTGCCGTGGTGGCGGATGAAGTGCGCAAGCTGGCGGAACACACAACCCGGGCCACGACCGAAATTGACGAGATGATCCGCACGATCCAGCAACAAACCGAGCTGGCGGCTGAGAATTTATTGCAAGGTGAGCAGGTGGTGACATTTGGCGTGACGCTGGTGCGCGAACTGGTCGATCCGCTGCGCCAACTGCGCGAAGGCGCAGGCGACACCCGCCGGGAGCTGGGCGAGCTGATTTCCGCGCTGGAAGAGCAAAGCCAGGCTGCCCGCCATATTGGCAGCCATGTTGAACGGGTGGCCAACGCGGCGGAGCAATTTGGCGCGGTGGCGCGCGGCTCTGCTGACACCGCCAATATGCTGCTGGGCGTGGTGACCCGGCTGGATGGCGAGGTGGCGCACTTTCGCCTGGCGTGAGTGGGTGGCGGGAATCAAGTATAAAAAACGGCGCGCCCAGTGGGCGCGCCGTTTTGCATGACGGACAAACCGGCCAGGCTTACACCTGGAACTTGGCCACGGCGGCATTCAGCTCGTCAGCCAGCACTTCCAGCTGCTGGGCGCTGTGCCGCGCCTGACTGGCGGTGTCTGCCGACTGCGCCACCATATTGGCGATGCGCTCGATATGCTCGGCCACTCGTTGGTTGGCCACGCTTTGCTCTTGGGTGGCGCTGGCCACGTCGCGGATATTGTCCAGCGCCAGCGCCGCGCCGGCGCGGATTTCTTCCAGCGCGCGCGCCGCCGACTGCGCCTTGCCCACGCTGCTTTCCACCTGCGGCGCGGCGGCGCTCATGCTGCCCACCACCTCGCGGGTGTCGCGCTGCACGGCGTCGATCATGCTGGCGATTTGTGTGGTGGCGCCGCCGACTGCGCCTTGCCGACGCTGCTTTCCACCTGCGGCGCAGCGGCGCCCATGCTGCCCACCACGTCGCGGGTGTCGCGCTGCACCGCGCCGATCATGTTGGAAATTTGTGTGGTGGCTTCGGTGGTGCGCTCGGCCAGTTTGCGCACCTCGTCGGCCACCACGGCAAAGCCACGGCCTTGTTCGCCGGCGCGTGCGGCCTCAATGGCCGCGTTCAGCGCCAGGAGATTGGTCTGGTCGGCAATGTCCTTGATCACCCCGGCGATGCCGCCAATCTCGGCCGCGCGCTGATCCAGCGCGGCAATCTGGCTGGATGCCTGCTCCAGCTGTTCGGAAACATGCTGGATGTGACTGGCCGCATCATTGACCAGCGCCCCGCCGTCGGCAGCCAGGGTGGCGGCGCGTGCGGATTGGGTTTGCGTACGTTGGGCGTTGTCCGAAATATGCAGCACGCTATTGGACAATTGCTGGATGGCCGCGGTGGTCGAGGTGGCGGCGTCCGAGGCCTGGTTGGCCATCTCGGTCATGTCCACCATCTGCTGATTGATGCCATGCGCCGAGTGATTCAGCTGGCTGGCATTGTGCTGGATCAGGCTGACCATGCCGCGCAGCTGTTCCTGCATACGTGCCATGGCGCCCAGCAGACTGTCGGTGCTGGCCTGGCCATCAATGCGCTGATTCAGCGTGCCGGCGGCAATCGCTTGCGCCACTTGTGCGGCATAGGCGGGCTCGCCGCCCAGCACCCGGTAGATCGACCGGGACATCCACACCGCCAGACCAATGACGCAGCTCAGCACGACCACGCCAATGCCAAGAAACTGCCATACCCGCTTCCAGAAGATGGCATCGATATCGTCCAGAAATACCCCCGTGCCAACAATCCAGTCCCAATCCGCAATTTTCAGCACGCCGTTGATTTTTGGCACGTCCACATTGCCGTTCACACGCTTTGTATACAAAGATACATAGCCAAAATCGCTGTTTGCCAGCACATCCCGGTATCCCTGCATCAGGGTGCGACCGTCTGACAAGGTGCCTCCACCATCTGTCTTGCCTTCTTTGCGCTTGTCCGGGTGCACAATAGATAAGCCAGAAAAGCTGCGCAGATACATGTAATCGCCTTGGTAGCGCATGCCGCGAATGGCTTGTGCCGCCTGGCGCTGAGCTTCTTCCCGGCTGAGCTTGCCGGCTTTTTCGGCGGCCTGGAATTGGGCAATCAAATTACCGGCCATGCGCACGTGAATTTCAGTGGCTGCTTTGCGCTCGGAGATCATCGAGTCGCGCACCACATACTAAAGAGTAGGCGCAGAGAATGACAAAGCCTGTTGCGGCGCACAAAATAATGAGGGCCAGGCGGTGGGAGATCTTCATGGGCTGCACCTACTCTTGCAGAAAGAAACCGTAGAAATACTGAATTGTAAAACCAAGTTAAGACGGTTTCATGAAGCAAGGCAAGCACTATCTGCCGCACACACGCCCAGCGGCGCAAGAAAAATTCAAAAGAAAAACCATTATCAACAAAATGAGATAAAAAACAGCGCGATATCATGACGGAATTCTTGCCTGGGACCAAGCCGGACAATATTGCGTCACTGGCGGTGAGTGGCTGTTTAGCGTGACTTGGCAAACTCAGCGAAGCGACCCTGGCCAAGTGGGTGACCACAGACAGTATGGGTGTACGGCAAGTTCACACAACAACGCCAGCGGGTTTTGGGCGTGACGCTTAAAACCCGAAACGCGCCAATTGACTGCTGAGTGTGCGCACCGCTTCGTGCAGAGTCAGCGCTGCGTTGGCGCTCTGGCTGGCGGCGGCGCTGTTTTGTTCGCTGATGACAGTCAAGGCTTCGATGTCCTTGCCGATGGTATCGCTGGCTTCCTGTTGCTGGGCCAGGGTTTCCATCAGATGATTCAGCTTGTCGTGGGCAGTGCGGGCGCTGTCGCGCATTTCTTCCAGTGGGCGGGCCAGGCCGTGCATCAGCTCCACGCCAAAGCTCACCAGTTTTTCACCTTGCAGCAGATTGTCGGCAGCATGGCGGGTTTGCTCTTGCACCCATTGAATCGAGCCGCCAATCTCGCGGGTGGCGCTGCGCGTGGTTTCTGCCAGCATGCGCACCTGATCGGCCACCACGGCAAAGCCGCGGCCCTGTTCGCCGGCGCGGGCGGCCTCAATTGCCGCGTTCAGCGCCAAGAGATTGGTCTGGTCGGCCACATTGGCAATTAATTGGACTACGCGGTTGATTTCTTCCGAGCGCTCGGCCAACTGCGACACATCCTGGGCCGAGCGCTGGATGGCGGAAACCATGTCCTGAATGTCCAGCGCTGCCTTGACGATCACTTGATCGCTTTCGCTGGCCAGCCGCTCGGCCAGTCTGGCGGATTCCAGGGCAAAGTGGGCTTCTTCGCGGCTTTGCCGTACGCCAATCTGAAAACGCTCGATGGCAAAAGCCATGCTCAGGGTGGATTCACTTTGTGCTTCGGCAGCGCGGGCAATCTGCTGTGAGGCGCCGGCCACTTCTTCGGCGCTGCCATCCACCTGGCTGCTGGCTGTCTCTGCCAGCCGGAAGCTGTCGCCGATGGCATCCAGCAGGGCGTTGAAAGCCTGAATGCTGTGAGCCACTTCATCATCATGGCCGCGCAGTTGGCAGCGGCGGGTCAGGTCAAGGTCACTGGCGGTTTGGCTGGCGGTGGCTTCCAGGGTGCGCAAGGGGCGGACAATGGTGCGGATGATCCAGCGGGCCAGCGCCAGCAGGCCGATGCTGAGCGCTGCACCGCCCCACAAAATCAGCTGAAACAGCTGATGACGAAGTTGATCCTGTTCGCTTTGCTCCCGGTCGATCAACGCGCGGGTCTGGTGTGCCAGTGTGGCCCAGTGCTGTTGCATCGCCGCCGGATTCTGGCTGGCAACGGCATGTTGCCAGGCCTGCCAGGGCGCCTGTAGCGTCGGCTCGGCAAACAGTTCTGGCGGGTTGCTGGTCAGGGCGGTCAACATCGGCCAGGCCGGTGGCGAGGCGCGCATGGTGGCTTCACCTTGGCTGAGTCGGGCCAGTGCCAGGCCGTGATCGTGGCGCAAGCGGTGCAATTGCACATCGGCCAGATAACCGGCCACCAGGCCCAGTGCGCCCATGGCTGCCAGTGCCAGCATGGCCACGGCACTGAACACATACAGTTTGCTACGGATGCTCAAGCGCATTCGCCACCCTCCTCATTACCGTCGTCACTCCGGCCGATGTCTACAGGGCCCATCGTATCCAGCAGGTCTTGCAGACGCTGCTGGTGCTGGTCAAGGCGTTGGCAGGCTTCGGATAGATCGTGGCGGATTGCGTCGGCATGCGAACGCATGGCGGCATAGGGGCGCATGGCTTTCACCTGAGGCGAGTTAAGAGATCCGGTAAATTATGCTTTTGCAATGTTAAGTTCTTGTAAAGTGTGACGCTATCGGGGGCAGCTTTGCGTATTTCCCCTTGGGAGGTTGACTGGGCAAGGCCGCACGAGTCAGACATGGCTGATCAATGAAACAATCGAACGATTGAGACTTCCGCACGGGCTAACCTTATAATTCGGCCATGCAGTTGACCCGCGTCAACGCGTTCACGGCCGGCAGCGGCCACACTTGCGACTTCCTTTTTGAGCCAGACCCCACCATGACCGAGCATGCTTTTTCTCCCCTGATCATCAAAGGCCACACCCTTTTGCCCATTGTCCAAGGCGGCATGGGCGTGGGCGTGTCGGCGCACCGG
>ERZ650302.467-NODE-467-length-22159-cov-9.264296_pt1 | contig 22159 bp, 30 predicted proteins | sample MGYA00376238_ERZ650302 | MGnify/ENA primary metagenome ERZ650302 (study PRJEB26733, sample SAMN07839298) | wastewater metagenome | biome: urban; feature: wastewater treatment plant; material: waste water | place: USA: North Carolina | collected 2016-04-28 ... | reverse complement strand
ACTGCCATTGCTTGAATGGTTCTCCGTTACGCAAAGCACCTGGTTTACGTTTCAGTAATGGCAGGTAATGTTGCGGCTGATAACTGGTTTGTCCTTTGTCATATATTCGCTTGTGTTCAGCAACCACAGTTTGGGCATACACCATTTGAATTCGATCCAGATAAATGTGTAGGCTCAATTGCTGTCTAACCAGATGGCAAGGGACGCTGTAACGATTGCCTTCGAAATTGACCAAGCAATAACTGTTTACAGCAGCCTGTACAACCCGATAGTAGGGATACGGGGTGCAATGCCGTCCATTCAAGCAACTTTGCTGTTCTTGCTGAAAGACCTCAGCCACTGTTTGTTGTTTGTATTGAGGATGTTTGCGCTTAGCCATATCACTAATGGATTGCTCAGCCAGATAGCCATTGAGCTCATCGATAGTGGAGAATGACAGCATGGGTTCAAAGAAGCGCTTACGGTAAATACTGACTTGGCGTTCCACTTGTCCTTTCTCCCAGCCAGCGCTAGGAGAGCAAGGCACAGGCTCGATGCCAAAGTGATCCATCATGCAGCAAAAATTCTCATTCAGAATCCGCTCTTTGCCTTTGAGAACCTTAGTGACAGCGGTCTTCAGGTTGTCATAAATGCCTCGCTGGGCGGTTCCACCAAAGAATTCAAATGCACGATTATGGGCATCCACGAACATTTCAGTTGTTTGATTTGGATAGCAATACAAGAAAAAGGCTCTGCTATAACACAGCCTGAATTGTGCCAATTGGACTTTGCATACTTTGCCACCCAATTTGACCGTTTCAGTACTCCAATCAAATTGGTAGGCCTCACCCAGATCAAAGTCTAAAGGGATAAAAGCATCCATTGTTACAGTGGGTGGCTGTTGTTTATAAAAAGCGGCAACAAAGCGCCTAACGGCACTGTATGAACCAGTAAAACCAATAGATTGCAGGTGCTCGTAATGTTGCTGAGCAGAACGGCGTTGATTAATGGGTAATGGGAGTTGCTGCTGCAACTGCTGGTTAAGCTGGTCGAGAAATGCACCTAAGGCAGGATGGTGCTGCTTACTGCGTTGATAGCGCTGCTGTGGTTGCAGTGTCTTAAGTTCGATGTATTTGGCAACGGTTCTGCGATTGATATTGAGTTGCTTGGCAATTTGGCGAACAGACAAGCCTTGATGATGAAGACGGCGCGCCTTAATAATGGTTTCCATGTTAATCATTCCCAGGACAGCTCCGCAAAAAACGGAGAGTTTAGCAATAATCAGGGTGGTGCACTTTTAAGTGCCCATACCCTGATTTCCTGGTGCAGTTTTACATGCGCGTTAACATTATTCGGGTTAATCGTTTTCAGCAAAACATACACAACCAAATAGAAAGGTTAGCAAGGCCATTACAAAAAAACCATAACCCGCATACGGAGCCAAGGAAAGAAAAAACGGCTCTTGCGCACCATCGTCTAGCCCCGCTCTAAACACGGGCAGTATGTAGATGAACAAGCCAATGCCGAGAATGCAAAGGTATCCCGCCGTAGCAAACATTCGAGTGGACGTCTTACGTGCTGTTGCAATCAGTCTGCCCAGGCAATAAACAAACCAAAGTATTGCAATGAGCACTTGTGCAGCTCCGGCACCGGCTAAAAACATTTTCAACTCCTTCGTATACTTGTTCATTTACGGGTTGTGAGTTTATATTACTATATTATAGTAATAACTCAACAGCATTAACAAATTTTTAAACTTCTCCGATATTAAAAAGCCCCACCAACTGGCGGGGCTTGGGTTTAAGAACCATCCGGGATTAACTGCCTCAGCGCATCGACAATATTGTCAAATGTCCCAAGTGTATTACTGAAAAATATCGTTAAATCAATAAAATAAACAGAGCCTGTCCCTTCATTGCAAAATTCCAAAAAGAACGAGAAATGCCAGTTGTTGACAACACGGTTGGCATAGAGCTTTAAATACTCCTGCCTCAATCTGCCTTCATAGCCTTCCGACTCAACGCCGGCCTCAATGCCGACGTGCCGAAAAACATCCTGGTTCAACATCATGATTTCCAAAGCGCTGATCAGCTTGTCGAGGTTGATGTCGATCACGGCATCGGGCACCTCGTAATCATAATCATCGTTACAGCAAATATCGTCCAGCACCGGACTGCCTTCGGGCAGGCTCAAGCGCAGATAATGATGACCGTGCTGCTTGATGACTTCAAAACGGGTAGATTGAGTGGGATTCATAGTGCCTCCTATCGGAATAAAACAGGGGGCACCCGCAGGGGATGCCCCTGCGGGTTGGATAATGCTTAAAATAAGGCTTTACACCTCGTCGTCTTCGCTTTCATCTTCCTCTTCAAAATACTCATCGAAGCAGTCGATGGCGAATTGTTTGACTTCTTCATCGCTACACGGGGTATCCGTAAATTTACCGTCTGCACCGGTGAAGGTGCCGGCAAACCATATCCCCGGCTCGTAATACTGCGCTTCAAGCCTGAGGCCGGGATATGCCTCGCAGATGGCGCGGTATACACCTTCGGGTGGTGACCAGGCGGTGTCAAAAACCACCTGGATACGGCCGTCTGAAACATCTATCTGAGGACCGTAGCTGTTCCATTTCGTGCCCCAGTTATTGATAGACCAGAGATACCAGGTTGGGTGGCCGTACAGCAAGATATTGTTCAGCAACTGCCGGCCAAGCTCCAGATTGATACGACACTTACCTTGAAGCCCGGTATCGGCTTCAAACAGGCGATTGGCTTCGGCCACCGTCAATGTCGGCCAGTCTGCCAACGGTGACAGATGTTTGGCCAACAAGTTGTATTGCCAGGATGACAATTCGGATTTCTGCTCCGCCAATACGGCATCCGGCGGTAACAGTCCGTATGCAAGCATAGAGCCTTCGTCAATATGCAGTGCGTCGGGCATCGGCAAAATGCCGTTAAAATCAAAATATGTCGCCGGCTCGGAGCCGTGTGGATTGGGAACGATGATTTTATCGGCCAGTTCGGCAACCAGTTTTTGGTCGCCGGTAATAACCATATTGTTCAGACACCAATTGGGCATGACAAACTCCTTAAAAAAGGCGGTCACCATGCCCGGTGGGCATGGTGACCCACCGGGTTGAAATCAGGCAAATGCCTGCAAAGAACCGCCACCGGAAACCGGCGCACATTTCAGACGGCCTGTGCTTTTTTACTGCCTATTTTTGCTGCGTATACCGATACATCAAACTGTGCGCCCATTGGTGCACCAGCGATGCACACATGGATTCCGGGTCTTCGGTATCCGGGTAAAGCACGGTGGCCATATCCAGCAAGTCCACTTGGTTTTCTGCCATCCATTGGTTAATGGTGGTCAGGTTGCGCTTGTAGAGCCAAAGCAAATCGGTTTGCTTCAGTCTGGCCAAATGCTGCTTGAAGTTATCGGCCGTCCAGTCAACTGAGCGCAACAGATAGCTCAGATCGTCAAAGCCGGCTACATCCGGGCGGTTCGGGATCAGGATAAAATCCATATCGGGTTCATCGCAGGCGTAATTGCACAGCAAATCATTCAACAGGCGGTAACAAATATCGGACGAACCCGGCAGAATGCCTGTGAACACTTCCTGAGCCATATCTACCGATATGTTGCTGTGGAAATCAAGGCTGCGGGCAAACTGAACCCACTGCTCGGCCGTCACCGGCCCGTCAACGAAAACCACGCAGTTATAGAGACCTTCGGCACGGTTTGCCGAGCGGCCGCTGAGGTTGTGGTCGGCAAAATACGCAGCGGCCTCTTCAAGCATATCCAGCGCATCCGGCGAATAACCGTGGATGGCCAGGTATTCCTTGACGGCCTCCTCTCCGGTTTTTTCGTCTTGCAGCGCCGGAATGGTATGGCCGTTAATGGCGATAGCCGCTTCTTCGGCCAACTCATATTCCGTATTCATCCAAACGATATAAGCTTTCATGGTGCTTCCTTTCAAAGATAAAAAAGATAAAAAAAGAGGGGCACCACCCCACAGGGCGGTGCCCCATGGGGTTAAAACATCAATCGGTTCCGGTTTTCATTAAATCGGCATCAAAGATAACGCCGCAATACGTCTGCGGCCCAACGGTTGACCAGCTCCCAACAAACCTTGTCGGCTTTGACCAAGATTTCAGCCGCGCTGTAACCCAGGGTGAATATCGAAGTTTTGGCATCCATCCATTCGATAATCAGGTCGGCGTGGCGGTGATAAAGCCAAAGTGCATCGGTTTCACTCAGCGAGTATAAGAGCTGCTCATAATTGGCCAGACAGAGCTCCTCCTCTTGAAGCAGATAATGCAGATCTGAAACAGCATCGGACAAACGGCCTTCCGAGCTAAAGCTGTCAAACTGCATAAAATAGGCAAAGACGGGTCGGGTATCGGCCTTTTCATGAAACGATCCCCGCGCATTTTCAGACCGGATAAATTCATCCAATTCCAAAATCATTATGCTTGCCTCGTTCTCCAATTCAGGGATACCCTGTTGGGCACATAAGGCTGACACCATGGCCGACAAATCGGTGTTATCTGATGCCGGCAAATAACATCCATTGATTTTGCGTACTGCGTGCTCTGCAATCACGCGATCATGGGCAAAAACTGCGGCGATATAGGTTTTCAACATGTTCAATACCTCTAAAAAAGTTCCCGCCTGCATACCGGGCGGTATGGGCGGGAACGGTGGTGCCGCAAGGGCACGGATTAATTAATAAGACCTATTCGGTCAGGAATCTGCTTTATGTTTGCGGTCTATCGGTTTGCCGTTTTCGTCCAAAGGAAAACGGACATTCAACCAAATGACCACCGCCATGATTAAAGCAATCACGATGAGTAAACCAATTGTCAGTCCCATCAGTTCTCCTCCTTCTTGATAACCAAAGACTCTTCCCTAACGACAAAACTGTAGTAGGCAAGATGGGCTACATAAGCAATGACACATAAACACAGACCATTAAAAACACGAATTGCCAAACTGCCCTCACCAAACCACAAATAAGGCACGACAGCCAGCAAAGCCGCTTTCACAATGTCTGCAAACAGTCCGACCCAAAAATCGAACATACGTTTGGGAACAGGCAAGCGGATACGCAACAGTTTTATCAGCAAATCCGACATATTGTTGCCTCCATCTTAGCATATTCCCGCAATGCCGTAATACGGCGGGTTGGGTACAACATGGTACATCCTCCTTTCAAATCGGGGACATACCGCCCCTGTGGGGATGTATATCCCCATGGGGTTGAGTTGAAAAATAAGCCGTGGCCGCACAAGGCGGGTGATGCTGTTTAGCGGCTGCATCGAGACAGTAAACGACTGTCGGCGGTGAAACAGGTTTTTTCAGACGGCCTTGGATATTCAGGCCGTCTGAAAAAACCTGCTTAAAAGCAGGTTTGGTGACTGGATCAATAATCCGATGCCAGTAAAACAGTGGTGCAAGAGCGATCCCGTTCTGTAATGACGTATATCGGCTCATCTAGGAGGGTGAAAGCTGAAAAAATCCGGCCTTCTTCACCCTTTTCCAACGAGCGCAGATTCAAGGCCCGATCCTCTGCCGGCAGCTCATCCCAACAACCGGTGACATGCGCCATTACCAGAATGTTGAGCCACAAATCGTCCACCAATAACTCATTGGGCAAATGCTGCTCTGCCCAATGGCCGATTTCGGCGGTATGTACAACCTGCCCCAGTTCAAACAAGGCGGGTTTGGCGGCGGCCAAGCTTTCGATTTCAACAGCCGGCAGCGCGGTATCGGCTGCCGGGAGCAGCACATTAACGGATGACATGATTTTTCCTTTCAAGACGGAAGAAAAAGGTGTGCCACCCGCCCGGGTGTCACACCCGGAGGGTTGAAAAAAACTACTTGATGGTCAACACATCCCCAAACGAGGGGCGGTCGACGGTTAAATCGAAAGCACGGATGCTGGGCACAAAGCGGTCGAGCCGGGTGGTGACGACAACGGTGCTGCCGTCGCCCTTCTCCTGCTCTTCCACGCTGTCGACCTTGGTTTTAAAGGTACTGCCCTTGATCAGCAGGCGGCGGCCGTCTGAGGCCGTCACGATGCCGTTCACCTGCCCGGCGGCCAGCGCCAAGGCAGCGTGCCAGGAACCGAGCGCACACAACGGCCGGCGCTTTTCCTGCGCCAGTTCTGTACCGAACCATTGCCTGAAGTGCGGCCACAGGCTCTCTCCATGCAGCGGCATCAGCTCGGCCGCCAACCCTTCGGCATCAACCGTGTGGTTGAGTGGTCTGAATTGGCCGGCCGGTGCTTGCGGTACTTCGTAGATAAAATCCGCGCCCGTATCTATCGCCGGTGCCGCGTCATACTGCAACAACACCGACTGCTGCCGTTTGGCCAACGTTTTACCGATGGCCGTGCGCAATTTGGGTTTTATCCCGAAAATCACCACCTGTTTATAGGTGTCGACGCCGGCCCGAAACATCCGCACTTCGGCAAAGCGTAAAGCGATTTCCTGAGTGAAGGTGTCCGTTAGTGCAGTCGCCGGCACAATCAGCACCAAGATGCCGTTTTCCTGCAATGCCGGCACCGTTAAGCTGAAGAATATTTCTTCCAGCCGCTTGGTGCGGCTGTTGCTGAGCTGGTCGGCAGCAGCGTAGCCATATGGCGGATTGAGAAACAACAGCCCGACCTGCTTGGACTGAAGAATGCAGCTCTCAATGTCGCCACGGATAACGTAATCAAGCCGGCCGGCGGCTTGTTCGGCACGCTCGCGGCTCAACTCAATGCCGTAGCTGCGGCAAACGCTGCCACAGCTGCTCAGATGCTCGTGGATAGAGGTCAAAGCATCACCGGCACCGCAACACGGATCAAATATACGGATATGGTTGCCGGCGATGTCGAGCCGCTTGGCGATACCGGCCAAAGTGGCCGAATCGGTAGGGAAATAGCCGTTGTCGGCATAATTGTTGGCAGCCCGGGGGTGCATAAGATGGTTTTGATTGGCCATGGTGGTCAGTCTCCGAAAAAAACGGGGATACACCATGCCCATGGGGACGGTATATCCCCACAGGGTTGACAAAAGGGTTGATAAATTACGGCTGATTTTCAGACGGCTTGCAGACATCCGGTTCCGGTTTGTAGGCCGAGCCACTCATGCCTGCCGCGTATTGCCGTCGTTTCAGGCACAACTGTTCCAAGTCTGCGGCCGCATTCCTGTCGACTGCCTGATGGATGGCGGCATCCATGCCATCGAGCATAAACCAGATTTGTTCCTGCCCGGTGGGATTGCCATCGGGGTTTGTGGAATGGATAAAGCGCATTGTCAGCCAAAATGTCAGCAAGGCCGTCCAGGCGACGGCATTAATGACAAATATCAGGCTGTAACGGCGCGATGCGGGTTGAGACATAGAGATGATTCCTTTTAATGGTTCATGGGAACCATAACCAGCCGGTCAGGTTCCGGCATGGCGGGTTGATGAAGAATAAACCGTACACCCATCAATGGGTGCGATGCTGTTTAACGGCGGCATCAAGACAGTAGGCAGACTGTCAGCTGTGTAAATTTTCTACAGCACGTTCACTAACGGGTTCTTCTACTCTTAAAAGCTTGGTTGCATAAAGCTCGTAGGCAGAATAGCCCTGAGTGTCTTTGATTTCTTCAATCCGTTTTTCGGCATATTCCAGCTTGGTAAATGCTTCGGTGTACATAGCATCGTCAATCCAATAAACAACGATGTGGCTCATACCCAGCCAAATTGAAATCGGTTGCTGCTTTTCCATAATTAGTACTCCTTTTCATTCCAGTCGGTGTTTTCAGGCGGTCTAACGCGCAATCCGCCGCGTCAAGGTCTTAAAATTCAGCAGTCCGGCCGGATTGCTGTTGGGGCTGCCGGGCACCGGACATTTGACTCCGCTGGCAAGATGACGGATACAGGCGTGTTTGGTGCTGCCTTTGGGTATAAAAGCCCATTCGCCCGATTTGATAAGCCCGGCAACGTAGGTATTGAAATCTTTATTTTTGCTGTACCTCATTCTTCTCCTTTTTTAGGTGTCAAATGTGTTTTTTCAGACGGCCTGAGTCAGACCGTCTGAAAAAACCCACTTGCGTGGGTTACGGAATCAGACCGCATACTGCGCAACATCATCCGATTGCTCCAGCAGCCGCTTGGCCAGCTGGACTTCGACCGAATCTTCGGCCTGATTGAGAATATCCAGCCCGCTATCCGGCATTTCTCCGGAGGTGGACTGGGTAACGGCTATTTTTTGCCCCATCAATTCCAGGCAGATTTGCTGCGCCGTATCCATATAGCCGGCAAAATACACCCGCACATCTTCCCTCTGCCCGATCCGCCACGAACGCCTGGCCGCCTGCATCAGCGTATAGACGTTGTAGCCGGTCTGCATGAAGTAGATAGTCGGAAAGGCCAATAAATCCAGCCCGGTTTTGACCAGTTCGGGATTGCAGATCACCACTTCGATGCCGTCATCCAGCCTGTCGGCCACCCAATCCTCGCGCTCATCGGCTTTCACCGATGCGCGCATCACCGCCGCTTTGATACCGGCCGTCTGCAACAGCTTTTGCAGACGGGTGACGGTGTCGCGGCTGTCGGTATAGGTTGAGTAAACCAGGCATTTGCGGCCTTGAGCGAGGTTTTCCTGCACCACGGCCAGCATATCGGCTTCTTTGGGCGACAGCTCGTCTTCCGCAAAAACCGCATCGGCAAAAAACAGCGTTTCCTGCCGGCTACGCCAATACACCGTTTCCGCTGTGTGGCAGCAATCCGGCCACGCCAGCAAGGTGGTGGTCACCAGCCCGGTGAGCGTGTTGTCGCCGGTGGACAACGCGCGCCTCATCCGATCGCGTAATACGTTGCTCATATGCTGATAGACGGCCTTTTGGGCTTCGGTCATTTCCACCGGTCGGAAGATTTCTTCATAAGCCGGCAAAACGTTGTCACCGAGTTCCCGCAACTTCAAAAACACGGTAATCGGCAGTACATAGCGCATGATGCCCAGCGGCGAAAACCCCGGTGCCTTGGCCGTGCGCACTTGCGTGCGTTGGGCTTTGGCGCTTTGAAAAGAACCATCGTCATACTCCTTGCCGGCGGTACGGATGATGTCTTTCAAAACCCCGTGCTGGCGCATAAACTGCATCGCGCCGGTGCCTAAGGTGCCGGATTTGTTGTAGCCGAAACCGTCATCCAACATGGCTTGCGGATACAGCCGCCACAGCAGATAAAACAAATCATCAGCATAACCGCCCATCAAGGTACCGGTCAGACAGATGACTTTGCGCACACATCGAGCCAACACGCCCATCGCCTGCCCTTGGGCGGTGCCGTAGTTCTTATACTCGTGCCCTTCATCAACCACCATCAGGCCGAAATAGTTTTTTGGCAGATAGCGCTTGATGAATTCGGTCGGTTGATAGCCGCCTTGACCAAGCGAGAACTCGGTTTTGCTCAGCGCCCTATCCAAGCGCGTTGCCTGGCGGTCGCTGAAGACAAAATCACCGTTATCGTCCATCAAATTGGAAAACGCCTGAATATTGTTTTCCAAAAGATTGGCCAACATCTCTTCACCAAACTGCGTCACCAGCTTTTCAGCTGTTTTTGGGCCGATGGTCGGTAACGAGGTAACGGCTTTCAACACCCGCTCGTACACACTGCTCTGAGCACCGTTTTTGCTGTCTTTACGGCACAGCGTCCACAGTGGCTCGCCGCAGGCCGTGCGCGATACACCGCGCCCGGTGTGATGCGTACAAAAGCGGCGGGATTTGGCCAAGGCCGTCTGAAGCACTTCTTCAAGCCCGTATGCCTTGTTTTCATCGTCCCGGATTTCCGAGCCGCAACGCGGACAGCAGAAAATACGGTCGATGCCGATGTTTTCATTGCCGGCGACATCCGTAAAAGTGCGGTACTGTTTGCGTACTGTATAGGCCGGCCGCCAATGGTAGCCCATGCGCATCCGCACCCTGCCCAACACAAAAAACTCCGGCACCGCCGGTGCTTCACGCATCGCGCGGATTTGCAGCAGTTTGGCCAGCGTATCGGTGCCGTTGAGTATCCACACCCGTGCATTCGGCACGGTTTTGAGAATCTCGCGCCGCCACTTGTACACCAAATGCGGCGGGCTGAGCACCAAGGTACGACACAGACCGGCCTCATGCGCGACCGCTGCGGCCGCAATGGCCATCATGGTCTTGCCGGTGCCCATTTCAGCATTGATCACCGCCGCCGGCTTATCCTCCACCAGCAGCAATTGATTCACCGCGCGAACCACCTGACGCTGGGCATCAAACAGCTGCCGCGACAGGCCGTCCATAACTGCCTCATGAGCCGGGTAAATCTGCCCGGTGTAGAGCGGCCGGTTCTGTTCGGTAACAGCGTCGAACAGACTGTCACCGAAATCGGTTAAGAACTGAGCCAATGACAAGTCGTTGCTGCGAAGCTGAGCCAGTAACGTGTTGAATTGCTGAATGGCCAAGTTATGGCCGTCTGAATCAGGGGTAGTATGTGTGAGAGTCGGATCGAGTGGAAACAACTCGCCCATTTCCTTGAATATTTCTTGCATGGTGGGGGTTTGCATAACAATCTCCTAAAAAAACAGAGCTGCAAACCCACAAACGGGGCGCAGCCCGTTTGGGTTGAAAGAGTATGAAATCCCGCAAAGCGCAAAGTGCCGTTGCGGGAGGGTAAGAAGTTGCCTGAGGGCAACGGGTTATAAAGCGGGATATTCTTCAGCATCTACTTCCTCATGAAAGCGAAGATGTGCCGATAACATCCACTCTCCATCAGGTAAGCGGAACATTTCGCATGTCCAATCACGGTTAAGCAATCGGACAGCGCAAGGCAGCAGCATCAGCTTGAACCGATGACGGACAATCAGCTCGTGATAACGGATGTCCCGATCATTTACCTCATCGAGGTAGAGATTGAAACCGAACAAACGGAGTACAGCGGCATAGCGGTTGAAATGAGACATGGTGGTTCTCCTTAAAATGCAGAGATACCCATGCCCGAAGGGAATGAATATCCCCTTGGGGTTGAAAAATAAGCCGTGGCCGCACAAGTGCGGTGATGCTGTTTAACGGCGGCATCGAGACAGTAAACGACTGTCGGCGTTGAAACAGGTTTTTTCAGACGGCCTGAATATCAGAGGCCGTCTGAAAAAACCTGCTTGAAAGCAGGTTGTTGCCATCAATGACGATACCGGCTTGTCATCTCGGCAAATTTTGCAAGATTTGCAAGGTTTTCAAGGCTTGATTTGTATATGGATTTTTGTGTTTCAAATGATTTGACAATATATTCCAAGTCATTCAATTCCATTTCATCAAAACAACCGGCACAGTTCAAGCTCAAATATCGAGCCTGTTCTGCTTCGGATTGAGTTACCAGTCTGAGCACTTCAGATTGCTTTGCTGCGATGAAAGCTGCGGCTTCGGCCTTGCTTTCATAGTAGAAAGGCTCATACATGCAGTAGGTGTAACTCATCTGGTCAAAGTGAAGCATCAATGCGGCATAATCTGCCTCATTTTCTGTATCAAACACTTTGATTTTGGTTGCGCCGTGCATCGAGGGTCGCCAAATTGCATTGCCTCGGGCAAAGAATTCAGGCATTTTGCCTGCGGGTGTATCAATATCAACCGCATGGTGCATCACCAATTGTGCTAAAGAACATTCGGTAATGCACCATTTATGCGGCGGCTCATCGATATTTATCGCAAAGACAATCGCATTAAAGTTGGGTTTGATGGTATCCATGTGCAACTCCTTGGATAAATTGGGTTAATAAATAGCTTTAAAAGCAGGTTTGAAAAGAAGCCGTGTCCGCACAAGTGCGGTGATGCTGTTTAACGGCGGCATCGAGACAGTAGACGACTGTCGGCGTTGAAACAGGTTTTTTCAGACGGCCTCTGATATTCAGGCCGTCTGAAAAAACCTGCTTTAAGCAGGTTTGAAAAGCCTCCGAGGGGCGGCAGTTAATAAGTGCTCGTCCACATGTCCGAGCTATACACCTTATGGCCGTCCACCAGCTTGGGCTTTTTGAAATAAGCACACTCATAACTGTTCAATTTGATTGCACAAGACGTGGGATCGAGTGTATTGAACTGAGAAACTTTTTTTGTGAAGACCTGATCGCTGATGAAGGAGTCAGGCAGCGGCACGCAAGCGCCGTGATTGACGCCGGCATAGCTAACCTGCTTGTCGATTTTGCGCAAATCGACGTTTTTACCTTTGACAGCGGTTACTTGATAGTAGTCGACGTTGGTTTGTTCGTAGCCCCATTGGGACACGAACACATCACCGACTTGTACGCAATGCTGCCAAGATTTTCGCCGAGCCTGCTCGATTGCTTTTGCTTCTGCAACAGAACGGTTGAATTTGACCCAACGGTTCAAATGCCCTTCCACCTGTTCGACAGATGAAAAAGTATAAGTAAAGTCGGATTTGGCTTTACGGCCGGAGAAGCCTGTGAACAACATACGTCCGCGAAGCAGACAAATGCAGACAATACCGTTGAATTCAGGGTGCCACCGCAAAACCTCGCTTCCCGGGCCGCTTTTGGCGAGCCGTTCATTGAGCAGTTGCTGTGCAGATTCCTGTTTTGCGGCCGGCAGCGCTTGAATGAAAGCCTTCAGCTCGGCCGTACATGTTGAGATAGTGGAAACAGATGCGGTCATGATGAATCCCCAAAAGAAAACGGGGACACATCACGCCCGGTGGGGATGATGTGTCCCCAGAGGGTTTAAAAATTTGCAATTAAATTGAGGCTATTTATGCTTGAATAATATCGTCTATGCGGCCATAAGTCGTTTTTCGAATGGCCGTTTTATCGATAGCATAAACTTCATGCCATTGACCATACTGTTTGATTACAAACCGTTTTAGCACTTCTGAAAAGTCAAAAGCCCATCCTGCTACCGGGATGGATTGTTTAAAAAAACTGTTGTGGTTGACAGCATTGGTAATGAAATTTTTCTCATCACGGGTCAGGGCTTCTCCGGCATTGATTTTTTCCATCAAAACAGCTGCTTTATGCAGAACTGGCTGTGATGTATCGGACTGCCGGTTGAATTTATAGCAACGAATGCGGGGTTGAGATTGAATCATAGTAGACATGATGAGGCTCCATAAAAATGGTGATACATCATGCCTTTAGGGAAGATGTATCCCCAAAGGGTTGAAAATAAGCCGTAGCCGCACAAGTGCGGTGATGCTGTTTAACGGCTGCATCGAGACAGTAAACGACTGTCGGCGTTGAAACAGGTTTTTTCAGACGGGCTGAATGTCAGAGGCCGTCTGAAAAAACCTGCTTAAAGCAGGTTTAAGACTCAATGACCGATGGTGCCGGCTTTGAGCATATCACTGACCTGGCGGTCAAAATCATCCGGCAAGCGGATCTGACAAGCCTGAATGCCGACAACAGCGGCTTCAGCATTGATGCCCGGCCGGTATGCAGCCAGGCATTGTTGTGTGTCCAACAAATCCAGCAACACACCCGACCATTCGTCTAGCAGAGGCACATCGGCCAGCTCCGTTACGGCCGACCACACCATCTTGCCCATGTCTGCGCTTGCATCGTCAGAAACGACCCAGGCGCTGCGGCCGGCTCGGTCGACATCAATCAAATCTTCGGCAAACAAAAATACATGAGTCAGCACCCCGTAATTATGGGTATGCAGCTTGGTCATGCGTTTTTGCAGGTCACGAAAATGCCGAGCGGTGGTGTTTTCCGGATGGAGACGGTTCGATTCCGGCGGCCGGAAGCCGAGGGCATCGACCTGTTCACCGGAGCCGCTGAGCAAACCGAATAACGACAGCACATTTGCATCACGACCGTACAGGGATGCAAACATCAAGCGGTCATGCTTGATAAAGAACGCGTCCGAGAACAAGTCGTGCGTAGAGGTTTGAAACAGTTGCATATCACCCTCCTCGCTCAGGCTGCTTCAGGAAAATACCAGCTTTGGGTCTTGCCATCAAAGCGGTAGCCTGCGCTTTTCAGTGCATTACGCAGCTCAGTGAATAAGCGGCGGTCTTCCAAAGTGGCATCCAGCCGGATACGCGGTACACCGTCCATGATAAGCACAGTCAGGGTATCCAAGTCATAAACTGCTGCATCATCTGCTTGCGCCTCAACCTGCCGAGGCGGTACAACGGCTGCCGGTGCAGCTTCCTGCTTCGGATCCTCCTCCGCCTCCGCCATGATTTGAGCCATTGCGAGAGAATCGGACGTGCCTACTTCATCGGATTGAGCCATGATTCTTAATGCTTCCCAATCCAAATCGGCGCAGAGCTTGGTCCAGGTGCCGTTTTTCCAGCTGACGGCCTGATTGAAAATGCGGGTAATGATAAAAATACCCTCATAAGCACCCTCACTGAATTGTTCCAGTACTCGGTGCTTCAAATCAAAGCTGCCGATTTCGGTTTGCAGCTCGGCCACCATAAACGCACCCTTACGGCCTTGGCGCTCAATAACATTTAATGTTCCGGGAATTGAAATAGACATGATGCATCTCCTGAGATGAAAACGGAGATACACCCCCTAGAGGACGTATCCCCATGGGGTTTGAATGGATTTATTTGATATTTCAGCAATAGCGGCCGCGATACCGGGTATGGATCATTTCCACCAACTCGGTCATCTCGTCATCACTTTCGGCTGCAAGGTAATAATGCAGAATTTCCAAAAAAGCCGCGCGATGCCGCGTATCAAGCGAGCGTACGCGAGACAAGTCTGACCGGCGGCCGCTATACAGGTTAACAACAAATTCACGCAAGGTTTCGCCGGCGCTGTAATTGCCCAGCACCAGCTCTGCGTGTTTGAGATAAGGGGATTTTTGAGTAGTCATGGCACTTCTCCTTTTAAAATTTAAATGAGCAGCCATGCCCACAGGGCGGCTGCCCTGACGGGTTTAAAAAAAACCGTTAAACGGCGTTGCACTCGATTTGGTCCAAATACATTTCCGAACCCACACGCAAACCAAGTAAAGTCAGCAAGCGATTATCATTGCTCAATGCGTCAACAGCCCTCACCAATGCTTTACGGACATTGATAGGTGTGTGCATATCACAAGATCGGCGGCAATATCGCGTAACCGCTTTTGCCTTGCGGATGCGTGAAATCCGCCCTTCATCATCAACCAGCAGTAAATACTTGTGATCGACATGGGCTACGATCTGTTTTTGAAGATTGGAACGATGGGTAAGAATATCGCCGAGGCGGATAGAATGGATGGATAGATTGGCATCGAGAATGAAATGGTGAAACATGATGTACTCCTTTTAAAAAGGTACATCACGCCCTACCGGGAGATGTACCCGGCGGGTTGGAATATAAGCCATCGCTGCATATGCAGCCTTGCACAGGTTGATGGCAGTGCAAGAAACAGTAACGGACTGTTAACCGGTAAAACGGACTTATTCAGACGGCCTCATAAAAGCGTTCTGAATAAGCCCGCTCGAAGCGGGCAATAAGTCAGTTTGACAGCTGACGATTGATGGATTGCAAATGCAATCTTTTACAAGAGCCATCCACTTGGCACATACAGCTTCAGAGGTGGGTATTCCGATACGGGAGAACGGAAACTCTTGAGCGGAATGCAACAAGCTTATATGAGCTGTGAGTTGGAGCAAGGAGGGATAGGCGTCCCTCAATAGATGAAAAATCAGCCGTAACCACGCAAGGCAGTTCCGCATTGTTTAACGGCGATGCGGGAGGCAGTAATAACAGACTGCCGACTGGGTGAAACAGGTTTATCCGGTGATTCAGGCAGGTGTAAAGCACCGGATAAACCTGCTTTGTAGAGCAGGTTTAAAAAAAGGGCTGCCATTTTAGGCAAGCCATATTGGCGGTTATCCACAAAAAATGTGCATAACCGCACTATAAAATAATATATATCTCTATTTTTAAAGAACATTTAATCATGCCAGCCATTTAGGCAGCGTCATTGATTTACGGATACCTGCAAAGCCTGTTACTTTACAGGCATCGATAAACAAATGGATGGTAAGCCCGACCTGTAAGGCAGGCCGCACCTTTACTTCAAAAAATATTTTCATTTGGAAAAGAAACAGACCAAGTATCTGTCCAAAACAGACTTTGAATTAACCGTCCTTTTTGGACAGATACCGGGCGAATTATGCCGTCAGGGGCACAGGGAATAGAATATGACGCTTTTAGCGGAATTTGAAAAGAGACCCTCACTCCCAAAGGAATGGTACTGTTTCAGGATCTGCAGTACTGGTTAAATAGGTTTCCTAAAAAAACTCGTTTGAACTTTCTTGGGAAACCTACACGCAAGGCGTAGGTTGTAAATAAAGTCAGGAATGATTGCGGCGTTTTTTCTCTTCAATTTCTTTCTGAGCTTTACCGCCGGCGATCCAAATGAATGCACAAATTGCGAGTGTAATCACACCAAAGATAGTGGTTCCAATTACGCTATTCATTTTTATATCCTTTCACAATGAAAGTAATTGTCCAAATTATAGCACAAAATGCAAAACTGATAATTATCATCAAGACTGAGAGCCATGCTGATTTTACCGGCCATGCCACAGCTTGAGTTACCGCGCCGACACCCAAAATATCGAGTTTTAGCGTGAAATCGTCAAGTTGCTTTTCTGTCAGGTTGTACTTTTCGATAATTGAATAAATACGCCCCTTGGTAATTTGGCAGATACACTTAACCTTGTTGGTGATGTTGCGAGTCAGGTTCATAGTTTATCCTCTATGGTTGATAAAACCGGGATAAACATGCCCCATGCCGGGGATTTGTTTATCCCGGCGGGAAGAAGTTGAGAGAAGACCCCGAAGGGTTTTCTCTCTCAAAGTCACTGCGGATAGCGACGGTTCTGTCCTTGCTGGCCACCTTGCGGTTGTGCAGGCTGGCGTACAGGCGCAGGACGTGCTTTCGGCGGTTCAGGTTGCTGATGGTTTTCACCGGCATCCATCGCAGGAATTTCTTCGTGCGCTTCAGCTTTGCCATCATTCTTGCGATAAAAATATTGACCGTTAACTTTAATCCAGTTCACCAAGAACAAACGGGATTTGATGTAATGGGTCGTTTTTTTATCTCTTGAGACGAAGCTCTTGGGTTCACAATCACCTACCATAAAACCGATGGTAACAGTAAGGCCGTGGTTTTCACGACCGCCTTCCATCAGTTCCGGATAAGCCGTAAGCAATTCATCGATTACACGATTGGCTTGCTCTCCCCGGGGGCTGGTTTCGATCAAAGTGCTTTTTTTGCCGTTTTTTCCATGCCAAGCATTGATTGACATGGATAAATAGGCATCACCTTCATCGGGTTGAACCCAGCGGGGACGATTGATATAGCCCATGCCGGTCATGGTCAGATTGGCGTAGGTGTCTTGATTTTGATTTTGATTGCGAGACATGATGTATTACTCCTGTATAAAAAAACAGGGGATACATCATCCCTAGTGGGGATTTGTATCCCCAAAGGGTTTGATAAGAATAGTAGTCGGCATGGCCGACGGGTGAAAACAAGTTACTGCTCCAACAAAGGAACCTGTAGCTCGGGTAACTGCCACAGCTTTGCTTTTGGGTGAAGCAACAAACACTCGGTACACTTTTATGTTGAACCAATATAATTAGCATGTCAAGTATTTTTCGCCTTGAAAATATCCAGTTGGTCTTTGGCAGCGGACGGATGCTTTTCTTTATGCTTGCGTCGCACTTTGCTGACGGTGGATTCGCTGCATTTGAGTATTCCGGCCGTGCGGGTAATGCTGACACCCTGTAAGGCCAATTGGATAATATCTTTATGCAGCTGCTTGTCTGCTGGACGGCCTTTCATGCGCCCTTCCGATTTGGCGCGCTCAAGCCCCTGCTGCGTACGCTCGCGCCGGGTTTTCCAATCCTCGTGAGCCATGCTCAGCGCCATACGCAGAAACATTTTTTGCAATGCCTCCATCAAAGGTTCGGCCAAGTATTTGGGCAATGAATCGCCCTTTCCCATCAAGTCATCGATTTCCCCGAATGAAAACACATCGGGTACATACAGTTTTGCTCCTTTTTCGGTAATACGCTGTATCAACATCTCCGCCTCTCTTGGTGGCAGACGCGTAAGCCGGTCCAAGCGTTCGGCGATAACCCAATCGCCATCTTGCAGATCATTGATCAACCTATTCAGCTCCGGTCGACTGGCGTTGACGCCGCTGGCTTTTTCTTCATAGATATTGGCTATATAAAATCCCTTTTGCTTAGCCCCATCAATTATTTCACGCTGCCGATCCAAATTCTGTTGTTGCGTGCTGACCCTGAGGTAGATACGCGCTACTTTCATATCACTCATGTATTTTATCTCCTACAATTAATCCACTATATTTTGACCCGTATAATAGATATATTACAGGAATGCTTTTAATACTGTAAATAAACCATAGTCAAAATACAGTATAATTTTATATCGTACGATATAAAATTAAGAGAGCCCTACTGGTTTTAAACATTAGACTTCCAGCATGCTCGAACTTGTGTATAATTAATAAATCAGGATTTTTCAAAAGGAGGCTATACCATGAATGTAGCGCTCAAATATGATGGCTTAGCCACGCGCGATATGATTCGTGAAGCAGCTGAAGCCGAACAGAATTATCAAAAAACCGGCAAGCATATTACCTTAGAAGAACTGAAAGAATGGGCTACTGCTATCCAAAAGAACCCCAATGCAAAGATGCCTGAATGTCACAGTTAAAGATAGATGTCATCATCCTACCTGAAGCGCAGAATGATATTCTGCGCTTCTATCATTTCTATTTGGAGACAGCTAATAAGCTCGTTGCTGCTGATGCCGTCAATACCATTACAGATAAGTTGGATATATTGAAAACCGACCCTCTAAGTGGCCGGTTTTATCAGGATAGTCAATACGGACTGGATTATTACGAGTTGTTGATTTTTTTTGGCAAAGCCAGGCAAAATTGCTATATCGCCCTTTATCACTATGATGGAGAAAAATCCATACGGGTTTTGCGAATTAAAAATGCGAGAGAAGGCGGTTATCGCCCCTTGCCAAATGTTGATGATTAATCAATTTCAGCCTCTCCACTCCCTTAGCTTGCCGGTATCCACATGAGTAAAAGAGTTGTAATGACCTACTCCTCCCCCATTGAAATGCTTAGCCATTTCAGCAACCTGCCAGTTTTCGATGCCTCGAATTGTAATATCTACTGCTCTACCAGCCACATGCATTGAATTGAGAGCCGCCCCTTCAATTTGAGCGTTGCGTCGACGTGTTCGGTAGGCGCTATTGATGGTCATCACTGGGTTTGTTTTACCGGCCATCCTTGCCCATTCCTGAATTGCATACAACAGGTTGAGCAGCTGTATATCCATCTTTGCCACTGAATTATTATCCTTAGCATCACGCAGATACCAGCACGCTTGTCTGTAGCCATCCTGCAAATAGCCACCCTCCCGGCGACTAAAATGCCGAATAACACCATTCTCTCCCGTATCCGGCCGTCTAAAAGTAATAATACGGTCGCGCTCCCAAAAGCCGGTTGTTTCGGAAAATGCAACCGCCTCATCAGGAAACAATATGCCAACGGCCCCACCAATGTAACCCACGGCAGCCGTTCCGAATGCAGATTTGATAAACTGCCGCCTCTTCATAATCTTTACCTCACGGACGCGGTGCAATAAAATTATTCGGATGAAAACAGAGGGACTGCACATTGGGGTTACAATTCATTGATGTGAAAACATAAGGCTGTTTGGAATGCTTGGGGTAGTCAGGATTATTCCGGATGTAACCCATTTCCATCATATCTTTATAAGATTGGCCAGATTCATGAATGCCCGGTGCCAAGCCATTACGACCGAAGCCACCGCCCACGCGGGTATTTTTGTCAGGCAATTCTGCCGAACGTTGTTGGGTTTGTTGCTTGGGCGTGGTCGCGCGGTTCGCAGCCTGCAATCCGTCATCAATTTTGCCGGCCAAATGGTTAATTGGGTTATCTGCCCAATTGATAGAACCATCGGAATTAGTGGAGCATGCGGCCAACGACAAAGCTGCTGCTACAGACAAAATAATTTTATTCATCATGCATCTCCTTTTTGAATGCCTGAGTTTACTTTAAAAATACCCAAATTCCATACACTGCGCTACTGAAGCCACTCAAAATGCTTGCATTCCGGATAAGCGGTGCAATCCAAATACCGTTTTTCAGGCTTATCCTTGAGGTGCCGCTCTTGCAGTGTCCCTTTTTCGCAGCTCGGGCATTGTTGCCCGGCCTATTCCATACTTGCGGGCTTCTTCTTGCCTGCACCGTAGACTCCGCCGGCACCCGACGGCCGCTTCGCGGCATCCGTCTTGGCTTGCTCAACCAATTGGCGGATGAGTTCAGCCTGATAGGCCATGAAGTCTTCAATTTTCAGACGGCCTTCCTCAATACCGGCCAATGCAAGCTCCCACTTGGCCGTGGTCACCGGGTCGGCCACCATGGCCGGTATCCTGGCTATCAGGTTGCGGCCTTTCTCGGTTGACAGCACTTTCCCGCGCTCTTTGATGATGTAGTTCATTTCAAACAGCCGGTCGATAATATTTGCGCGCGTGGCTTCTGTGCCCAGCCCCTCGGTGCTGCGCAGGATTTTCTTGATCTGCTCATCGTCCACCGTCTTCAGAAAATCGGATAAGGTTTGCATCTCATCCAGCAAGGTCGATTCGGTAAAACGAGGCGGCGGCGTGGTTTTCTTTGTATTTTGTTTGGCATCCAATGCATCTACTGCATCACCCTCCGCCACAAGTGGCAACTCATGGCCAGCGGCATCATCGGTATTTTGATCTTCGGATACGTGACCCAAAAATACTTTCCAACCCTGCACTTTCGGTACCTGGCCTGTGGTTTTGAATAGCTGGCCGCAACACTCCACCATAATTACGGCCGCCTCATATTCATAATCCGGGTAAAACTGGGCAATGTAGCGATTTCTAATCATGGTGTAGATTTCACGTTCAGCCTTGGTCAAGACGGCCAAGTCAAAATCCGCTTTCAGCGTCGGGATAATGGCATGGTGGGAATGCTTGTTTACTTGGCCATCGTTCCATACGCGGGAATCCCTTGTCGGGTCGGCTTGGGTGATGGTCATTTTCAGCGAGCTATCAATACGCATCAGCGCATCAAAAATGGTCGCGACATCACCTTGCTGTGATTTCGGCAAATAGCGGCACGGGGTACGCGGATACGAGGTGATTTTGTGCTTTTCATACAAATCCTGCGCAATAGCCAACACTTTGGATGCCGACAGCCCCAATGCCTTACCGGCTTCTTTTTGCAGGGCAGAAAGGCTGTATGGCAACGGCGGCGGTGTTTTCTTGAACTCGCGTTTTGCCGTGGTGATTTGTGCCGGACTACCGGGAATCTTCGCGGCAAGGGTGGAAACAAACGTTTTATCGATGCAGAGGCCGTCTGAATTCTGCAAATGCTCCGGCACCTGCCAGGCGGTTGAAAATATTGCCTTGGAGGCCGTCTGAAAATCCACGATCAATGTGTAATATGGATAAGCGACAAAGTTGTCGATGGCTGCATCACGCCGCACTACCAAATTCAGCGTAGGTGTCTGAATCCTGCCGATAGACAAGGTATGCTCTTTGCCAAATCCGGCCGCATACGCCACCGTATAGGAACGGCTCAAATTCATGCCTACCAACCAGTCGGCGCGGGAACGTGCCAAACCAGCCTGATACAGTGTTTCCTTTTTACTGCCCGGCATGATGCCGGTCAGAGCCTTTTTAACAGAAACCGGATCCAGTCCGCTGGTCCAGAATCTTGAAATTCTTTTACGGTAGGCGCAATAGTCTAAAATCTCTCGGGCAATAACTTCACCCTCACGGTCCGCATCAGTGGCAATCACAACTTCTTCCGCCTGAGTCAGCAAACCTTTTATTACCTTAAACTGCTTGGCCACCTTGGGCGGCACCAGCATTTTCCATTCGGTCGGTATGAGAGGAAGAGCGGAAATGTTACCGAAATCTGCATAAGCCTCACCGTAAGCATCGGGCATGGCATTGGCCAGAATATGCCCGAATGCCCAAGTGACGGCCACATCGCCTTTTCTGTAGTAGCCGTCGAACCTGCCATCGAGCACACCCAACACTTTGCCGATGTCTTTCGCTTGTGATGGCTTTTCACACAGAAACAGTTTCATTTCCATTCCTTTGAGTCA
>ERZ650302.465-NODE-465-length-22166-cov-4.837683_pt1 | contig 22166 bp, 8 predicted proteins | sample MGYA00376238_ERZ650302 | MGnify/ENA primary metagenome ERZ650302 (study PRJEB26733, sample SAMN07839298) | wastewater metagenome | biome: urban; feature: wastewater treatment plant; material: waste water | place: USA: North Carolina | collected 2016-04-28 ... | reverse complement strand
CAATCCCCGCGACGGACCCAGCGCCTATCCCTGTCATGGATTGGCGAGTTCTGATGTTCCTGAGCCTGTTGATCTTTGCGCTGGGAGGGGTTGTTCAGCGCCGCAACTCTCGGGGCACATGATGATCAGGGAGTGTTTTTTGCACCCGCTTGCGGTGGGCTGCATGGTAGTTCTGTCAGCGACTGTTTTGCCCGCGTGGGCGCAGGATCCGGAGGTTCCTGCGTGCCTGCGCGTGGACTACCCCCAGCCCACGGTGCCTGAATTTGGCCATACCGAAGCACTTTCGTATTCGGCGCAAGAAACGCAGTGTTGGGTCGATGTCGTGGAAGCTCGGCGTGCTGGGGGAATGGCTCTCGATGTGAGGGAGGCTGCAGTGGCCCCTCTGCATGGCGCTGTTGCTTTGCCGCTGCCGTCGGTGGCGGACCGTCGGTATTTGCTTGACCAGTCTCTTACTTTGGTAGGAACAGGAGTTGATTTGCGTGCATTGACAACTGCATGCCTATCGCTGCGCAAGCAAGGTTTCTCCAAAGTGCAGGTTTTGCTCGGCGGCGCGCGAAGTTGGGCGCGAAACCGTTCCGTGGACATGGTGACGCCTCAAGAAGCTTGGCTCGGTGCCCTGGATGGCCAGTGGCGGTTGATCGGCATTGGACTGCGCCAAGAGCAAGTACAGAGCCTTGTAGGAAAACCAGAAGTCAATTTACCGTCGTCGGTGGATGACGCAGCACTTGTGCAAGCGCTGAACGATGCAGAGCGTGCAAGGCCGCTGGGATCAAATCAGCAATGGTTGCTGCTCACGCCAAACCAGGCCAGTGGGCAATCGTTGCTAGCGCGACTGCAACAAACCCCATACAAGCCCGGCGCAAGAGCTCTGGCCTGGCTCTCTGGTGGTTGGGATTCTTACAACGCATATCTGCAACAGCAGCAGCAGTCGGCGGCCCATGCCGGGCGTCCTTTGCCTCGCTCGTGTGGTTCTTGAGCATTTGGGATTTTTCATGCGATCTATCGGTTCATTCATGCAAGTCCTCAAGGACGCTACAAACCAGCTGCGGTTGAGCGTGCTGAAAAGCACCGCAGCAACCTTCATGGGATTGCTGTTGGGTGTTTGCGCATCCCAATCCGCTTGGGCATTAACAGTCTCTGGCTCGATTGCAGCGAACACTCGGTGGACTGCAGCGCAGTCTCCCGTCACGGTGCAAGGCAATGTGACGCTGGATCAGGACGCTACGTTGACTGTGGATCCTGGTGTGCAAATACGCATGGAGCCGTCTTCCAGCTTTACAGTCATGCGCGGGGCTGTGCTAGCCGTGGGGACTCAAGATCAGCCGATCGTCATTACTTCAGCCAAGTTATCGCCAGCCCCTGGCGACTGGGGTGTGTGGCGTTTCACTGAAGGAACTCGCAACGAGCAAACCCAATGGGACTTCGTACGCGTGGAATACGGCAGCGGTCTCGTTGTCGAGAAATCTTCTCCTACGTTGAACCGTGTCTCGTTGCGATTCAACAATGGACCCGCTGTCCGAGTCGATCTGGAATCGTCGCCTGTTGGAAAGGGACTTACAGCGGAGGGAAACCTGATCGATGCCGTGCTGGTGCCTGCGGGCGTGATTACCGGGCAAGTCAGTTGGGCGCTGACTGGCATTCCCTATTTTGTTGAGCAAGGTCTGGTGGAGGTCGGTCTTGCGCAGATGCTGATTGAGCCAGCGGAGGTCAAAGTACCGCGCAACTCGAATGTGCCATTGCGCTTGAAGCTGACGCAACCGGCTCCTCTGGGCGGGATGGAGCTGTGGTTTGTTTCATCAGCTTCCCATCTCGCCAGCGGACCCCGCTACCTGACGGTTCCCGAGGGGGCAAGCGAAGTTACTTTCTACGTTTCTTCGCAATCTCAACTGGGTGTAGCTTCCCTAACTGTCTCTCATCCTGAGTTGGGTACTGCCGGGGTGAGAGTAGAAGTAGCCGATATTCCGACCATCGATTTGAGCGTGTGGCCCAGTCACAATCAAATGCTGGCAGGCTCTCCATATACGCTGTACGTTGATCTATCCAAACCTGCGCCTAGCGGTGGGCTAACAGTACCGTTGTCCAGTACCCCTATGGGTGCTGTGCAGCATCCAGCAAGCGTTGCGATTGCCGAGGGCGAGAGCCGTGGTGCTTTCGTGGTTCAGGGCGGCGCCTCCGGGACAACGGCCACTGTGAGCGCTCAGGCTGCAGCTGGGTATGCGATTCGTGAAGGATCGGTCGAGCTGACATTCATCTCTGAGCTCTACCCAGAGCTTACGGCTCCTACCATCGTGCTAGTGGGTGAGTTGGTTGAAGTGCCTGTCAGGTCCATGGTTCCTCCAGCACCCAAGGGAGGGATGAGGGCTCAGCTGAGTAGCTCAGATCCTGCCATTTTGAGGGTGACTGCCAGCGAGGCCGTTGTCAGTGGTGAGGAGATGTATCCACAAACGACCCCTCCGTTTGCGGTGATGGGTGCCGCACCTGGTAACGCCCGCATTGAATTGAGTGGCGCTGGCATTACCTCTATTTCGCGTGACATCAGAGTGCTCAAGCCCACGGAGCTATACATTGAGGCGAATACTGAAAATCAGAAATTTGTAATTGGTGAAGGTTTGGTGGGACAGGTCCGTGTAGGCCGAAAAATCGACCCCTTCAGCTACCACGGATACGGTGAGGGTTTGTATATCAACCTCACTTGTGAAGACTCCTCGATCTGTTCCACTCAGAGTGTCTATATCCCTTCCTGGCAACAGTCAGTAAGCGTATCCATTGCTGGGAATGCCGTTGGTGTGACCAAGTTACATGCATCGGCCGAGAACGCTGCGTCTGCAATCGCCGATGTGAATGTTGTGAAGCCAGAGCTGGCTTGGAGTGCGTCGTCTGAGCGGTATATGGGCGATCGTCAGAGCTTCAGTATCTGTTTGTCCGTACCTGATGTCATTTCTTACTACTACAACCGTCAAGTTCTGAGCGGTTCCGCCTGGGTGATGGATCTGAGCTTGCCTGATCAAGTGCCTGCTGGCTTGGTCAGCGCAATCTACGGCCAACCGGAGGGTGGAGCACCCGTCACCCAAGCGCGTATAGAGCCCGGATCAACATGTACTGAAACCCTGTACGTGAGCGAGGCCAGTCGACGTGGCAGCTATCGCATTGGTTTGAGCATGGCCAATGGCATGAGTAGCCGAAGTGAGCCAATTACCGTTGTGGCGGATGACCAAATTGCGATGAGGGCAGTTTGTGGCGATTGCTCAGATCTAACAGTTGTTCAGGGATTCACGGCCAAGTTTGGTGTGCATGCAATGTACCGCGGACATACGCAGTCGCCTTCGCAGCCCTTAAGTGTGGATATCCAATGTTCTAACCCATCGGCATGCAGCGTGACATCACCTGTGGAGGTTAAGCCCCATGAGGACTATGCATATTTTGAGGTTACGGGCCTGAGTGCTGAATCTGTAAGTTTGGAGGCGACTGTACCGGCCTTACCCGATGTCTATCCCGATGTGGGAAGGGCTGCTATCAGGGTAGTTCCTCCGAGCCTGTCTTTCGATGGCCGTGACTGGGAGAAGCCGGAATATGAGCTTAAAGCAGGTGAAACCCGTACCTATGAGGTCTGCTTGTCTGAACCTGCATGGGGCGTGCGCAGTTACTCCCTGACGGATATGAACATACAAATTTCGACCTCCAACCCAGCTGTGGCGCATGTGGCACCGATCGATATATGGCCGGCTGGGCAGGAGTGTCTCTATCTTGAAATGAACTTCGTTTCTGCCGGTGACGTCCTGCTTACGGTCAATGTGCCTGGAGTGCCAGTTCACACGAAGCGCTTTGAGGTGCTGCCGTGATGAGGTCGAAAAACATGTTTTCAATGATGGTTATGACCAAATACATGGGCGCGCTGGGCATGTCTCTTGTTGGTCGGTGCATGCTGGCTTTTGTGAGTCTTTGGGTGGCACTGGGCTTGGCCCAGACCGCCACCGCGGCAGATGCTCAACTGACTGTTGCTGATGGAGTCGTGGTCAAGTTTGGCGTGGGCGCCAGTGCAGACAAGCCCAGCTCCGGGCTGTGGGTCCGAGGTCAACTGCGAACCGGGTCAGGCGTGGTTTTCACCAGCGAGCATGACTCGACGGCGGGCACTCCGGTTCGTAGCAATTCCAGCAGCACACCCGCTGCTGCAGATTGGCTGGGTGTCTTTCTGTCTGACGAGGTGAAGCCGGCGAATATCAGCATCAACGGACTCACCTTGAGGTATGCGGGTGGGACTCAAAATGTTCCCCCGGCATTGGCCAATGCCGGTGCAGCGCTGAATCTGAAAGGCGGATCCTTTGTCTTTTCGGATCTGCGCCTGGAGCGAAGTTCGGTAGGCCTTTGGGTGACGGGGCAAGGCTCCCCTCAAATCCAATCGAGTCGGATCGTTGGCAATGGAATCGGTCTGCGTTCGAGCTTGATGGCAACGCCAACGATTACCCAAAGCAGTCTGGCAGAAAACACGTCGTACGGTGTGTTGAATGACTCACCACAGTCTGTGGTGCAGGCTGCAAACAATTGGTGGGGACATCCTACGGGCCCTAGAGACAGTGCCGGCAACCCGTCCGGTCAGGGCAGCAGGGTCAGCTCAGGCGTGGCGTACCAGCCTTACCTGACGCTGGACCCTTCTGGGAAACCCGGCCCAACGATGACACTCAGTTTTGCGGGGCAAGCCCTGTCTGCGGGCGCTACGCTGCGCAACGCAGGAGAGCTTGTGCTCAGCGCATACAGTGCCAAGGGCGTTACACAACTGGAAGCTTACGTTGACGGTGCGCCAGTTGCTGGCGGCAGCTATGGTGCTTCGCCTGCACCAAGCACCGAAGCAAGCCCGGTGGAAGCTCGTGGCGTAGTTCGTTTTGAAAACCTCAGCAATGGCGCGCACACGATCGCGGCCATCGCACGTGATCCCGAAGGTGGTATCACGACCATCAATGTGCCTTTCACTTTGGATATGCAACGTCCCGGCGCTGCGGCCATTACGAGTCCTTCGAATGGTGCGACGGTTGCATCGTCCTTCCTGAATTTTGCCGGGACGGCGGAGCCTTGGTCGAATGTACAGGTGACCCTGAATGGGCAAGTGATTGGACAGCTTTATGCCGCAGATGGCAGTGGCAACTTTGCCGGTAGCGTTCAGCTTCCAGCGGAAGGTGCCTATTCGCTCCAGGCACGAGCTGTCAATGCGCGTGGCGATGGCCCTTTCAGTGCGGCGGTTGCTGTGTCATACGTGCAGCCTCCACCGACGGTGACATTTTTGAGCCCAAGCGATCAAGCCATCGTGAGGGGTTTGGTCAACGTACAGGTCAGTGCGATTGATGCCAGCGGAATCTCACAAGTACAGATTCAAGCGGATACTGCCACGGGCCCCGTCGTGCTCGGGATTCTCACTGCCGCGCCTTGGACTGTGGAGTGGAACACTGGTGCACTGCCTGATGGCAGCTATACGCTGACGGCGATTGCCAGGGGCGTTTCCGGAAAGTCGGCGCAGACTCAGCGCGTCGTGCAAGTGCAGCAAGTGCCACCACCACCTCCCGCCCCGGTCATGCCTTATGGCACTCGTGCTCTGAATGTCACGCCCGCACTGTCCTTTGGCGAGCAGCCGATCATCATCACTGGACAGGTTGCGACCACAGACAGTTCAGCACAGATTGTCCCTAACGCCTCGCTCAAGCTGGTTTTGCGTGTGCAAGGTTTTGAGCGTCGGATCACGTTGGTCAGTGATGCATCGGGGCAGTTCAGCTACAGCTTTGTGCCACAGTCCAATGATGCTGGAACCTATTCGGTCTACGTTGTCCACCCCGACGACAGCACCTATGCGTCCAGGCCAGCGGCTGGGCAATTCACTATCAACCGTCTGAGTTTCAACTATAGCCAGTACAAGCTCAATGCCATACGTGGCCAGGCGACTCCAGTGCAGCTGCAGGTGAGAGCCAGTGCAGGCACAGGGGCAAAGGCCGTGCGGTGGGTCGCTCAAGCCGCTGACCAGCCTTCGGGGAGTTTGCCCCCAGGCATCACACTCGATCTCGGTCAGCCAATCGATGTAGCCGCTGGTACAGCCGTGCCAATGACGTTGACGCTGAAGGGTAGTGAGGCCGCAGGTGCCACGGGCACGATCATCCTCAAGGCATTCGCACAAGAGAGTGGCACCACGCCGCGCGCTGAGCTGCGCTTGGACTATCAGCTCCATGAAGCGACCCCGGGCTTGAGCCCGTCACCGAGTTTGGTGGAAATCGGTGTGAAGCAGGGGGAATCCGCCAGTGGTGTCGTGACTGTCACCAATAAAGGGTTGGCTGCAGCGCAGGCCGTGAAGGCCACCTTGCTCACACCGACCGGTGGCACCCCACCCAACTGGGTTCGCTTGGCTAGCAGTTCCGATATCGGAAACCTCGATATCGGGCAATCAACCAGCTTGCAGATCGTAGCCAGTCCAGGCGCTGATATCAGCGACGGCTACTATCAATACGAACTGCGCATCAATGCCGAGAACGATGCCGGTGGCAAGGTTCCCGTCACGATTGCTGTGGCCCAAAGTGGTGAAGGCGGTGTGCGGTTCAAACTGGTGGACATCTACACCAACACCTTGGACAAGAACGGTCAGTTGATCCCCGGTTTGGCGGGTGCCACGATCAAGCTTCAAAACGAAGCACTGACGGCGGATATCCGCAGCCTTACCAGCAACGATCAAGGGATTGCAGAAGCGACCAGCTTGACTCCGGGCAACTACCGCTGGCGCGTCAGTGCACCCGGTCACACGGATGCTGGCGGCCGTGTGCAAGTCCGTGCCGGCTTGACCGCCAGTGAGCGCGTCTTCCTGGACAGCCAGTTGATCAGTGTTGAGTTCAGCGTGACGGAAACCACCATCAAGGACGAGTACCACATCACCTTGGAGGCAACGTATCAAACTCAGGTTCCGGCGCCAGTTGTTCTGATGGAGCCCGCCAGCATCAATCTTCCAGACATGCAGGTGGGCGAGGAAATCACAGGCGAGATTACCGTGAGCAACTATGGATTGGTGCGTGCAGACGACTTGCAATTCACGTTGCCCAAGACAGACCAAAACTACCGGTACGAGTTCTTTGGCGAAATGCCCAAAGAGCTGGCCGCGAAGTCCCGTGTGGTCATTCCCTACCGAATCACGGCGATTGCTCCCCTCAAGAGCGGCGTGGTACTCAATGACACCACCAAGTTGTTGCCGCTGGCTACGGGCTACAGCCCAAGTATTCAGGTGCAGCAGGCCATTCGCAATCTCTTGACCACAGGCAAGAGCGCTGCCGTGCCTCGAGAGAAAGCGGATGCAGTCGCTAAGGCGGCGAGTTGCAGTAGCTACGGTGCCAGTGCATGTGTGAATTTCAAATTCACTTGTGCGGCCGGTGATACGGGTTCGGCGTCCTTTTGCGTGAATATCAGTCGCTTGTTTGGCGGCAGCTGCGGCGCTCCAAGTGGCAGCGGAACCGGCTCAGGCGGTGGCGTAGGTGGTGGTTCTGGTGGTTGGGGGGGAGGTGGCCCTGGAGGTGCAGGCGGGCCATTGTTCACCTTCATCACCAAGTGCCCGCCAGGGGGGTGTAGCCGGTGCGCGGGCGGAGGAGCTGGCCCGGGCGGTGGCGGTCCTGGCTCTGGCGGTGGCTCCGGCTCCGGCGGCCCCGGACCTGGCGGTGGTGGTCCAGGGCCCGGCTCTGGAGGTGGCCCCGGCCCCGGTGGTGGCTCTGGCGGTGGAGGCCCACTGGGTGGCGGTGGCAGCTTTTCGCCCGGCTATGGTCCGTATGGCCCATATGGCGATTCACCAGCGAGTCCACCACAGTCGCCAGGTAATCCAAATCCGGCCCCAGAGCCGCCACCGAGCGACCTGGATAACAACCAAAAGCCAGACAGTAAAGATGGTCCGTTCGGCGGTTGCCGCTAACCAGTTGGGTTGAATTCATGTTTGTATTGAAGTCTGTGATCGGTAGATTCAAAGAAGGTGGTTGCAGCCGGATCTTGGTCGCCTTTCTTTCGTTGGGGTTGTGGCTTTCCCTGTTGCCTTCCACAGGTCAGGCCCAGCAAATCTTGCAGCCCAACCAGGAGTACACGGAGACCAAGGTAGATCTCAGTGTGAAAACTCTGGCTGGTCTGGTACGCATACAACGCACGTGGGTCGCAGGTCAGTGGTACATCAATCCTGCTTGGGCGAACCTTCGCTTGTTGCCTGATCCCATGGGCGGAGTGCTGGCTGTCGAACGAGCAGGCAGCATGTATGAGCGTACCGGTAGCCGGGCCGGCAGCCAAGCCGCAGGCCAGGCTGTGGGGATTGCCGAAGGCGGAACGGTCTCCCAAGGCAGCATTTACCGGTTCGACAGCGACAACCTCATACAAAAGACCGCAACGGGTTGGCGGTGGTACGACCGCTTGGGCAACACCGTCGACTACAACTCCTCGGGAGTCATTCAAAGCTACAGCAATCCACACGGTGCCAAGATCGGTTTTGTGCGTAGCGCTGCCGGGAGCTTGGTTGCCCTCACAGATCCACTGGATCGGACCATCTACACCTTCGACTACGACTCTCAAGGTCGTATCTCGCGCATCACTGATATTGCAGGGGCCTCCGTGCAATACCAGTGGCAAGATCCCGGCGTACTGGCTCAGGTGACAGACGGCGAAGGTCAAGTGTGGCGCTATCAATACGACAGCCGCCAGCAAATCACGCAAAGGACCAATCCTGAAGGCGCAAGCTTGCACATCACGTATGCAACGGCCCCGGGTGAAATGCCCTACACCGCAGGATTTGCAGGCACGGGAACGGGGGGTGCCACTACCGGCCAATCGCTGCCCAGCAGTGGTAGCACCAGCAGTCCCAAACCGCGAAACGCCAGGGTCGCAACCTATCAAGATGAAAACGGTGCGCGTTGGGTATACCGCATTGATTTCAACCGCGTCAGTCAGCAGTACTTGGTGTCCATACAGCGCCCTGACGGCACGCCATCCCAGTACCGTTACAGCAAAGAAGGTTGGTTGCTGGAATATGTCGTGGATGGACAGGTCCAAACCCAGAGGCAGATGGACAGTATTACGCAGCACCGCACGCTGGATGCTCGTGGTTTGACAACGACCATCAACTACGACACCCACTACCGTCCACTGCAAACCATCCAGCCAGATGGCAGCAAAGAGGCTTGGCAGTACGACAGCCAAGGACGAATAGTGCGCTACACCAACGCAGAGGGAACCGTCACGACCTGGCGATATGACGCGAAGGGGAGCCTTCTGCAAGCGATTGACGCGCTGGGCAAACCCGAGCAGCGCAGCCACCTCTACACCTACGACCAATGGGGTAACACACTGAGCTATCGGCGAGGCTCTGGTGATGGACAAGGCACAGATGCCGTCACAGAGACCTATGTGTATGACAACTGGGGCAACCAAGTTGAAACTGTGGATGCCACAGGCAATGTGAATCGCTACGCCTACAACAGCAAGGGGCAGCCCACCACCCTGACCAATGCGCTGGGTAACACCTGGACTCGCAGCTACGACAAGCTGGGCAGGCTCACAGCAGTGCAAAACCCGCTCGGCAATGCCGAGCAGTACCAATACAACAGCGCCAACCAAGTCACCCGCGAAATCGCAATGGGAGGAGAAGTCTGGCAAAGCACCTATGACGGTACAAGCCTTCTCAGCACCCAGTTGACGAACCCGTTGGGTCAGATCTGGAAGCTAACTCGAGACGCCTTTGGCCGAGTGGCTAGCGCCACTACGCCCAGCGGACTGATCGTCAAGACGACATACGACCCGATTGGTCGCGTCACCCAAACGACTGACGCAGCGGGCAACACCACTCAGTACAAGTACGGAGCAAGCGGAGCGCCCGACGCGGGGCTTTTGGTCGCGGTGGAGTACCCCACCTACCAAACGTCATACCGGTATGACCAGCGAGGACGAGTCACACAAGCCAACCAGCTACTCGGAAAACCCGCCGGTGCCCCAGCGACCGACTTGGTAGCGCGCACATGGCATTTTGCGTACAACGCACTGGACCAGCGCATCAGCGCCACCAACCCCGCTGGCCACACCACGCTTTACACCTACGACGCGCTTGGTCGGCTTATTAAAACCATCGACAGCCTCAACAACAGCACCACCCAAGCCTGGGACGCCCACGGCAGACTCTTGACCGTGACCGATGCTAAAGGAAATACGCATAGCTTTGACTACGACAAAGCCGGGCGGGTTCTGCAAGAAACCACACCTACAGGAGACATCACACGCTTGCAATACGACACAGCCGGTCAGCTTACGCAGCGAACGGATGCAGGTGGCAACACCCGCCGCCACCAATACGACAAAGCAGGCAATCTCACACTGCAAGAATACCAGCTGGCAGGCAGCACGCTGGATCAACGCATCAGCTACCAATACAACGCCAACAACCAGTTGATGGCCTACGACCAGCAAGACGGCCAAGGCCAAACAATCAGTGCCACCAGCTACCAACGTGACTTGCTGGGGCGTACCACCGATCGCCGCATGCAGATTGCAGGCCTTGCCACCGCCATCCATCTAGGTCAAAGCTACAACCAAGACGGGAAAGTGGCAGGCCATACCTACCCAGACGGCAGCCAAACCCAATACAGCTACCTGCAAGGGCAACTTTCCCAAGTCAAGCTGCCAAACGACAGCGCCATTACCTATGGCGACTACCAATGGCTGCTGCCCACCAAGATTCAGACCCCTGGGGCCAGCAAAACCCAAACGTTTGACGCCCTGCAACGCCCAGCTAGCATCGCTGTGCATGATGCCGCCAACCAAACCCTGATGAGCCGCCGCTATCAATACGACCGTGCAGGCAACATCACCGAAATCACTAGCGACCTGGGAGCTACCCAATACAGTTATGACGCATTGGGCCGACTTACCCAGGCAAAACCTGACACAGCCCTGCAAACCCTTGGCCTGCCTCAAGAACAATACGCCTATGACAGCGTGCACAACCGCACCAGCAGCGCCCACCAGCCAGGAGCCTGGAGCTACAACGCAGACAACCAGCTGACGCAATACCCTGCACAGCAAAACGGCCAGACCTTGGTCACCCAAGTGCAGTACACCCCCCAGGGGCACACTCAAAAGGAAACGAACAGTCAAAGCACCAAGAACTACCGCTACAACGCCGCAGAAAGGCTGGTGCGTTATGAAGAAGCAGACAGCGCTGGTGCCGTGCAAGCGAGTTACCGCTACGACCCGTTTGGGCGCAGAATCACCAAAACTGTCGCCAAGGGCAGCGCCACCCAGACCACTTATTACATATATGGCGACAGCGGCCTTCTGGCAGAAATGAACGAACAAGGCCAGATGCAAACCGCCTACGGCTGGAACCCACAGGCGCAAGACGCGGGGCTGTGGGGAACAGCCCCAGTCTGGCAAGCGCAGGTGGGTGGCAATGGCCTGAGCAGCAGCGCTACGGCCTACCACTACCTGCATACAGACCACCTTGAAACCCCGGTGTTGGGGACTGACAAATCCGGCAGGCAAACGTGGAAGGCCGCCAGCGAAGCGTTTGGGAACACGTGGGTTGATACCAGCAGTGCCATTACGATGAACCTGCGGTTTGCTGGGCAGTACTTTGATGTGGAGAGTGGGCTGCACCAGAACTACTTCCGGGACTACAGGCCGGGAGTGGGGCGGTATTTGGAGCGGGATCCTATTGGGCTCAGTGGGGGCATTAATTCCTTTGCCTATGTGGGAGGGGACCCGGTCAACTTCTCGGACCCGGATGGGTTGCAAGCAAGGCCGCCTCGCGGCGGTGGCGCTACACAGCCGATGTTCCCGCCCATCGGGCCGACTATAAGACCGAGCGGTCCCTATTCGATCCCCACTCAGGGAACAAACCCTCGGTACTACAACTACACAGGGGGGAGTCAAGGCAGAAATACCGATGGTAGGGGTAACGCACGAGACATCTTCAGAGAAATGACTGGAGGCCGGGCCACCGAATCACTGCCTGGTGGCAATGGAGTCTGGACAGAACTGCCGAACGGTACCCGCGTCAACTACCGAGAAACGCCGATTGGCCCACGAATTGATATATATCCTCCACGCCCCGGCTCGCCGGAAACGTTGCATTTCCCTGGAGGCCCCATTGGCGGGGTGTGTTTACCATGAAAATAGAGCGCCAGTTTCGATTTACGCCGAGCGAGGCGCAGTTACTCAATAGATTGATCTCGCACGATGTCACTCATGCTCACTGTATAGGCCCTTCGTTTCAGGTTGCGTTACCCGAACCTGGGATCCTATGCCAAGCGGTTGTACTCCAAACTAGGCTGGGTGCTTTAGTCGTCAAGCCTGTCTGCGAAGACTTCATCGACATTGAAGTGTTCTGGCTATCAGTTCTGCCTGCAAATGATCCTGCGTTCGTTAAAGGCTATTCAAAATTGCCAACGTTCCAGATCAAAAAAGAGGCACTCGGCACTCTCATCGGTTGGAAAGCTATTGCAGCAACAACAGAATTCGAACGCAAGGAGAACGAGCCCTTGAAGGCGCACGCTGAACGTGGCTTGCTTTTCCAATTCGAAGGGGAAAAGAGGCTCTTGATAACGATATCCGGCCTTCCGTTCTTTATTCATTGCTTTGCTGATTCGGTGGAGATTGATGCGGAGCTCGCTTCCATGGCGGAAGATTAAATAGCTGCGTTTCAACTGGCGACGCAATTTCCGTTATGTCTTGTGCCCCGCACCGCCTGAGCGCAGTTAGCGGGCTCACGCGGTGTGGCGTGCTCGCCATGGGTCAGCGCCTGTTCAAGAGCGATGCACGCCTGAGCGGATCAAACTACACACCGATCACCCAGCAGACCCTCTACGCCGAAGATGGCATAGGCAGTACCGTGCTGGGCCAGTACGGCAACCGCAGAAGCACGAACAGCGCGGCCCCAGCGGGCGAGTTGGACAGCACGGAAGTAATCTACCTGCCCACGGCAAGCGGCCCCATGCCCATCGCAGCGCAGATCAACGGACGGCTGTATGCCATCGACAGTGACCACCTGAACACGCCCAGGCGCCTGACCAACCAGCAAGGGCAAGTGGCATGGCAATGGCTGATCACCGGGTTTGGAGAAACAGCGCCGACCCAGGGTGCGCAAGGGTACGCGCAGCCGGATATCAGCAGCGTCAAAAGCTATGCAGAGGCCGTCAGCTTCGACCTGCGCTACCCGGGGCAGCAGTGGGACGAGGAAACGGGGTTGAGCTACAACCTGCACCGGTACTACGATGCGGCGACGGGGCGGTACACGCAGGCGGACCCGATTGGACTGGATGGGGGGTGGAATCGGTACAGCTATGTAGAGGGGAATCCTCTGAGCTTTACTGATCCAGACGGTTTGCAACGTATGCCCGGGTACACCCGACCAAACAATGCAAGAGATGCTGCTGGGTATCACGATCCCCGTGGAAACTTTGTATGCGAGCAATGGAACTGCCCTGCAAATTCCGGTGCCTGCTCCCGCAATGATTTGAAGCGCCCATCTGACTTTTTGCCTGCTGCCACTAGCGCAAATGTTGCCGATGCACCCAGTGGATGTACATGTACTCGACTTGGATATCGACCTGATTGGTCACCACCAACGCCAGAAGAGCGCGATCTTGGCGACGCTTACAACAACTACAAGGAAGCCAAGCCCATGTTTCCGCGTTTTAAAAATGCAACAGGCGGTTTGCCGTTGTGGTATTATCAGCATCAACGGACTCACCTTGAGGTATGCGGGTGGGACTCAAAATGTTCCCCCGGCATTGGCCAATGCCGGTGCAGCGCTGAATCTGAAAGGCGGATCCTTTGTCTTTTCGGATCTGCGCCTGGAGCGAAGTTCGGTAGGCCTTTGGGTGACGGGGCAAGGCTCCCCTCAAATCCAATCGAGTCGGATCGTTGGCAATGGAATCGGTCTGCGTTCGAGCTTGATGGCAACGCCAACGATTACCCAAAGCAGTCTGGCAGAAAACACGTCGTACGGTGTGTTGAATGACTCACCACAGTCTGTGGTGCAGGCTGCAAACAATTGGTGGGGACATCCTACGGGCCCTAGAGACAGTGCCGGCAACCCGTCCGGTCAGGGCAGCAGGGTCAGCTCAGGCGTGGCGTACCAGCCTTACCTGACGCTGGACCCTTCTGGGAAACCCGGCCCAACGATGACACTCAGTTTTGCGGGGCAAGCCCTGTCTGCGGGCGCTACGCTGCGCAACGCAGGAGAGCTTGTGCTCAGCGCATACAGTGCCAAGGGCGTTACACAACTGGAAGCTTACGTTGACGGTGCGCCAGTTGCTGGCGGCAGCTATGGTGCTTCGCCTGCACCAAGCACCGAAGCAAGCCCGGTGGAAGCTCGTGGCGTAGTTCGTTTTGAAAACCTCAGCAATGGCGCGCACACGATCGCGGCCATCGCACGTGATCCCGAAGGTGGTATCACGACCATCAATGTGCCTTTCACTTTGGATATGCAACGTCCCGGCGCTGCGGCCATTACGAGTCCTTCGAATGGTGCGACGGTTGCATCGTCCTTCCTGAATTTTGCCGGGACGGCGGAGCCTTGGTCGAATGTACAGGTGACCCTGAATGGGCAAGTGATTGGACAGCTTTATGCCGCAGATGGCAGTGGCAACTTTGCCGGTAGCGTTCAGCTTCCAGCGGAAGGTGCCTATTCGCTCCAGGCACGAGCTGTCAATGCGCGTGGCGATGGCCCTTTCAGTGCGGCGGTTGCTGTGTCATACGTGCAGCCTCCACCGACGGTGACATTTTTGAGCCCAAGCGATCAAGCCATCGTGAGGGGTTTGGTCAACGTACAGGTCAGTGCGATTGATGCCAGCGGAATCTCACAAGTACAGATTCAAGCGGATACTGCCACGGGCCCCGTCGTGCTCGGGATTCTCACTGCCGCGCCTTGGACTGTGGAGTGGAACACTGGTGCACTGCCTGATGGCAGCTATACGCTGACGGCGATTGCCAGGGGCGTTTCCGGAAAGTCGGCGCAGACTCAGCGCGTCGTGCAAGTGCAGCAAGTGCCACCACCACCTCCCGCCCCGGTCATGCCTTATGGCACTCGTGCTCTGAATGTCACGCCCGCACTGTCCTTTGGCGAGCAGCCGATCATCATCACTGGACAGGTTGCGACCACAGACAGTTCAGCACAGATTGTCCCTAACGCCTCGCTCAAGCTGGTTTTGCGTGTGCAAGGTTTTGAGCGTCGGATCACGTTGGTCAGTGATGCATCGGGGCAGTTCAGCTACAGCTTTGTGCCACAGTCCAATGATGCTGGAACCTATTCGGTCTACGTTGTCCACCCCGACGACAGCACCTATGCGTCCAGGCCAGCGGCTGGGCAATTCACTATCAACCGTCTGAGTTTCAACTATAGCCAGTACAAGCTCAATGCCATACGTGGCCAGGCGACTCCAGTGCAGCTGCAGGTGAGAGCCAGTGCAGGCACAGGGGCAAAGGCCGTGCGGTGGGTCGCTCAAGCCGCTGACCAGCCTTCGGGGAGTTTGCCCCCAGGCATCACACTCGATCTCGGTCAGCCAATCGATGTAGCCGCTGGTACAGCCGTGCCAATGACGTTGACGCTGAAGGGTAGTGAGGCCGCAGGTGCCACGGGCACGATCATCCTCAAGGCATTCGCACAAGAGAGTGGCACCACGCCGCGCGCTGAGCTGCGCTTGGACTATCAGCTCCATGAAGCGACCCCGGGCTTGAGCCCGTCACCGAGTTTGGTGGAAATCGGTGTGAAGCAGGGGGAATCCGCCAGTGGTGTCGTGACTGTCACCAATAAAGGGTTGGCTGCAGCGCAGGCCGTGAAGGCCACCTTGCTCACACCGACCGGTGGCACCCCACCCAACTGGGTTCGCTTGGCTAGCAGTTCCGATATCGGAAACCTCGATATCGGGCAATCAACCAGCTTGCAGATCGTAGCCAGTCCAGGCGCTGATATCAGCGACGGCTACTATCAATACGAACTGCGCATCAATGCCGAGAACGATGCCGGTGGCAAGGTTCCCGTCACGATTGCTGTGGCCCAAAGTGGTGAAGGCGGTGTGCGGTTCAAACTGGTGGACATCTACACCAACACCTTGGACAAGAACGGTCAGTTGATCCCCGGTTTGGCGGGTGCCACGATCAAGCTTCAAAACGAAGCACTGACGGCGGATATCCGCAGCCTTACCAGCAACGATCAAGGGATTGCAGAAGCGACCAGCTTGACTCCGGGCAACTACCGCTGGCGCGTCAGTGCACCCGGTCACACGGATGCTGGCGGCCGTGTGCAAGTCCGTGCCGGCTTGACCGCCAGTGAGCGCGTCTTCCTGGACAGCCAGTTGATCAGTGTTGAGTTCAGCGTGACGGAAACCACCATCAAGGACGAGTACCACATCACCTTGGAGGCAACGTATCAAACTCAGGTTCCGGCGCCAGTTGTTCTGATGGAGCCCGCCAGCATCAATCTTCCAGACATGCAGGTGGGCGAGGAAATCACAGGCGAGATTACCGTGAGCAACTATGGATTGGTGCGTGCAGACGACTTGCAATTCACGTTGCCCAAGACAGACCAAAACTACCGGTACGAGTTCTTTGGCGAAATGCCCAAAGAGCTGGCCGCGAAGTCCCGTGTGGTCATTCCCTACCGAATCACGGCGATTGCTCCCCTCAAGAGCGGCGTGGTACTCAATGACACCACCAAGTTGTTGCCGCTGGCTACGGGCTACAGCCCAAGTATTCAGGTGCAGCAGGCCATTCGCAATCTCTTGACCACAGGCAAGAGCGCTGCCGTGCCTCGAGAGAAAGCGGATGCAGTCGCTAAGGCGGCGAGTTGCAGTAGCTACGGTGCCAGTGCATGTGTGAATTTCAAATTCACTTGTGCGGCCGGTGATACGGGTTCGGCGTCCTTTTGCGTGAATATCAGTCGCTTGTTTGGCGGCAGCTGCGGCGCTCCAAGTGGCAGCGGAACCGGCTCAGGCGGTGGCGTAGGTGGTGGTTCTGGTGGTTGGGGGGGAGGTGGCCCTGGAGGTGCAGGCGGGCCATTGTTCACCTTCATCACCAAGTGCCCGCCAGGGGGGTGTAGCCGGTGCGCGGGCGGAGGAGCTGGCCCGGGCGGTGGCGGTCCTGGCTCTGGCGGTGGCTCCGGCTCCGGCGGCCCCGGACCTGGCGGTGGTGGTCCAGGGCCCGGCTCTGGAGGTGGCCCCGGCCCCGGTGGTGGCTCTGGCGGTGGAGGCCCACTGGGTGGCGGTGGCAGCTTTTCGCCCGGCTATGGTCCGTATGGCCCATATGGCGATTCACCAGCGAGTCCACCACAGTCGCCAGGTAATCCAAATCCGGCCCCAGAGCCGCCACCGAGCGACCTGGATAACAACCAAAAGCCAGACAGTAAAGATGGTCCGTTCGGCGGTTGCCGCTAACCAGTTGGGTTGAATTCATGTTTGTATTGAAGTCTGTGATCGGTAGATTCAAAGAAGGTGGTTGCAGCCGGATCTTGGTCGCCTTTCTTTCGTTGGGGTTGTGGCTTTCCCTGTTGCCTTCCACAGGTCAGGCCCAGCAAATCTTGCAGCCCAACCAGGAGTACACGGAGACCAAGGTAGATCTCAGTGTGAAAACTCTGGCTGGTCTGGTACGCATACAACGCACGTGGGTCGCAGGTCAGTGGTACATCAATCCTGCTTGGGCGAACCTTCGCTTGTTGCCTGATCCCATGGGCGGAGTGCTGGCTGTCGAACGAGCAGGCAGCATGTATGAGCGTACCGGTAGCCGGGCCGGCAGCCAAGCCGCAGGCCAGGCTGTGGGGATTGCCGAAGGCGGAACGGTCTCCCAAGGCAGCATTTACCGGTTCGACAGCGACAACCTCATACAAAAGACCGCAACGGGTTGGCGGTGGTACGACCGCTTGGGCAACACCGTCGACTACAACTCCTCGGGAGTCATTCAAAGCTACAGCAATCCACACGGTGCCAAGATCGGTTTTGTGCGTAGCGCTGCCGGGAGCTTGGTTGCCCTCACAGATCCACTGGATCGGACCATCTACACCTTCGACTACGACTCTCAAGGTCGTATCTCGCGCATCACTGATATTGCAGGGGCCTCCGTGCAATACCAGTGGCAAGATCCCGGCGTACTGGCTCAGGTGACAGACGGCGAAGGTCAAGTGTGGCGCTATCAATACGACAGCCGCCAGCAAATCACGCAAAGGACCAATCCTGAAGGCGCAAGCTTGCACATCACGTATGCAACGGCCCCGGGTGAAATGCCCTACACCGCAGGATTTGCAGGCACGGGAACGGGGGGTGCCACTACCGGCCAATCGCTGCCCAGCAGTGGTAGCACCAGCAGTCCCAAACCGCGAAACGCCAGGGTCGCAACCTATCAAGATGAAAACGGTGCGCGTTGGGTATACCGCATTGATTTCAACCGCGTCAGTCAGCAGTACTTGGTGTCCATACAGCGCCCTGACGGCACGCCATCCCAGTACCGTTACAGCAAAGAAGGTTGGTTGCTGGAATATGTCGTGGATGGACAGGTCCAAACCCAGAGGCAGATGGACAGTATTACGCAGCACCGCACGCTGGATGCTCGTGGTTTGACAACGACCATCAACTACGACACCCACTACCGTCCACTGCAAACCATCCAGCCAGATGGCAGCAAAGAGGCTTGGCAGTACGACAGCCAAGGACGAATAGTGCGCTACACCAACGCAGAGGGAACCGTCACGACCTGGCGATATGACGCGAAGGGGAGCCTTCTGCAAGCGATTGACGCGCTGGGCAAACCCGAGCAGCGCAGCCACCTCTACACCTACGACCAATGGGGTAACACACTGAGCTATCGGCGAGGCTCTGGTGATGGACAAGGCACAGATGCCGTCACAGAGACCTATGTGTATGACAACTGGGGCAACCAAGTTGAAACTGTGGATGCCACAGGCAATGTGAATCGCTACGCCTACAACAGCAAGGGGCAGCCCACCACCCTGACCAATGCGCTGGGTAACACCTGGACTCGCAGCTACGACAAGCTGGGCAGGCTCACAGCAGTGCAAAACCCGCTCGGCAATGCCGAGCAGTACCAATACAACAGCGCCAACCAAGTCACCCGCGAAATCGCAATGGGAGGAGAAGTCTGGCAAAGCACCTATGACGGTACAAGCCTTCTCAGCACCCAGTTGACGAACCCGTTGGGTCAGATCTGGAAGCTAACTCGAGACGCCTTTGGCCGAGTGGCTAGCGCCACTACGCCCAGCGGACTGATCGTCAAGACGACATACGACCCGATTGGTCGCGTCACCCAAACGACTGACGCAGCGGGCAACACCACTCAGTACAAGTACGGAGCAAGCGGAGCGCCCGACGCGGGGCTTTTGGTCGCGGTGGAGTACCCCACCTACCAAACGTCATACCGGTATGACCAGCGAGGACGAGTCACACAAGCCAACCAGCTACTCGGAAAACCCGCCGGTGCCCCAGCGACCGACTTGGTAGCGCGCACATGGCATTTTGCGTACAACGCACTGGACCAGCGCATCAGCGCCACCAACCCCGCTGGCCACACCACGCTTTACACCTACGACGCGCTTGGTCGGCTTATTAAAACCATCGACAGCCTCAACAACAGCACCACCCAAGCCTGGGACGCCCACGGCAGACTCTTGACCGTGACCGATGCTAAAGGAAATACGCATAGCTTTGACTACGACAAAGCCGGGCGGGTTCTGCAAGAAACCACACCTACAGGAGACATCACACGCTTGCAATACGACACAGCCGGTCAGCTTACGCAGCGAACGGATGCAGGTGGCAACACCCGCCGCCACCAATACGACAAAGCAGGCAATCTCACACTGCAAGAATACCAGCTGGCAGGCAGCACGCTGGATCAACGCATCAGCTACCAATACAACGCCAACAACCAGTTGATGGCCTACGACCAGCAAGACGGCCAAGGCCAAACAATCAGTGCCACCAGCTACCAACGTGACTTGCTGGGGCGTACCACCGATCGCCGCATGCAGATTGCAGGCCTTGCCACCGCCATCCATCTAGGTCAAAGCTACAACCAAGACGGGAAAGTGGCAGGCCATACCTACCCAGACGGCAGCCAAACCCAATACAGCTACCTGCAAGGGCAACTTTCCCAAGTCAAGCTGCCAAACGACAGCGCCATTACCTATGGCGACTACCAATGGCTGCTGCCCACCAAGATTCAGACCCCTGGGGCCAGCAAAACCCAAACGTTTGACGCCCTGCAACGCCCAGCTAGCATCGCTGTGCATGATGCCGCCAACCAAACCCTGATGAGCCGCCGCTATCAATACGACCGTGCAGGCAACATCACCGAAATCACTAGCGACCTGGGAGCTACCCAATACAGTTATGACGCATTGGGCCGACTTACCCAGGCAAAACCTGACACAGCCCTGCAAACCCTTGGCCTGCCTCAAGAACAATACGCCTATGACAGCGTGCACAACCGCACCAGCAGCGCCCACCAGCCAGGAGCCTGGAGCTACAACGCAGACAACCAACTGACGCAATACCCTGCACAGCAAAACGGCCAAACCCTGGCCACCCAAGTGCAATACAACGCGCAAGGGCATACGCAAAAAGAAACTAACAGCCAAAGCACCAAGAGCTACCAGTACAACGCGGCAGAGCGGCTGGTGCGGTATGAAGAAACCGGTAGCACCAGCCCCGTACAGGCCAGCTACCGCTACGACCCCTTTGGGCGCAGAATCAGCAAAACCGTAGTTAAGGGCGCTGCCACGCAGACCACGTACTTTGTTTACGGCGAAAGCAGCCTACTAGCAGAAGCGAATGCGCAAGGAGTTATCACGAAAGCCTATGGATGGAACCCGCAGGCTGAAGACATGTGGAGCACGGCGCCCCTGTGGCAAGCCAACCCACAAAACGCCAGCCTGAGCAACACCGCCACCGCTTACCACTACTTGCACACAGACCACCTGGAAACCCCGGTGCTAGGTACCGATAAGTCCGGCATGCAAACGTGGAAGGCTATTAGTGAAGCGTTTGGAGGCACGAGGGTCGATACCGGAAGCGCCATCACGATGAACCTGCGGTTTGCGGGGCAGTACTTTGATGGTGAGAGTGGACTGCACCAGAACTACTTCCGTGACTACAGACCGGGAGTAGGGCGGTATATCCAAAGGGATCCGATTGGGTTGGCGGGAGGTATTAATGCCTTTGCCTATGTGGTAGGGAATCCGGTGAGGTTTATTGATCCAATGGGATTGGCTTCGGTAGAGTACTATCTGGATGATTGGATTTGTAATTCCAATTCCTGGTTAGAGGCTTTTGGCAAGGCTGAAGATCAAAAAATGGGGCCTTTTGATCCAAACGATCCAAATGATAATCACAATAGAACGGCTGCAGAGCATTACATTTTTGGACGTGGGATGCGCGATGAAAATTCGCTTGGAAGCTATGCAAATGCAGCAACTGGATTGCTATGGCCTACATTTTATAAGGCGGCAAAAGATTCAGGCGCATGGACAGCTTTGACAGGAAGAAAAACTTCACAAGGAAGTGAAATCCAAAGAGAGTGGGGGGAGAAAGCGTGGTGGGATGCATTTGGCTGGAATCAGTTTTACAAAAATATTCCCGGATCGTGTGGATGTAAAAAATGAAGGTTATTAAATTTTTTATTAAATGGATAATTGTCGTTGTTCTTGGTTTGACTGCCACTGTTGGAGTAATGTTTTATCTATCATCGTCAGGCGAGCGTCGTGCCAGGGAAACCTGCGATGCAATAAAAATAGGAGAGTTTTTTGATAATAGGGAGATGTTTGGGAGGAAGGCATTCCTTGTGGAGAAAATCGATAATCTACACTTTTCCTATTTGTTTTTGATGAATTTTGATGGTTCGGCTCGGTGTAATATTTTTATTGATAAAAATAATGTTGTTATTCGAGCGGTAGTTGATATTAAGTAATCCCGTAAGCCCAGTCCACCGAAGTTAAGACAACCTACCCCTTGTAAGCCATATGCAGATACGGCTTCACATGGCGTGCAGGTCTAGGCTGAGATCGCCCCGCCACCCGGCGCACCAAGTTTTTGGCCGGCAGCGCAGTCACCTTGGCAATCGACTTCTGCAGCCCCCTCAAGCCCCCACGGGCCCTGGGGTCACCCATTAGCCGCCCCCGTCAAGTG
>ERZ650302.462-NODE-462-length-22251-cov-7.594837_pt1 | contig 22251 bp, 17 predicted proteins | sample MGYA00376238_ERZ650302 | MGnify/ENA primary metagenome ERZ650302 (study PRJEB26733, sample SAMN07839298) | wastewater metagenome | biome: urban; feature: wastewater treatment plant; material: waste water | place: USA: North Carolina | collected 2016-04-28 ... | reverse complement strand
TTTGCCATGCCCTTCTTTGTGTTTTTAATCTTTGTCATGATTATAGTTCCCCTTTCCTTAATATAACTATTTCTTTTTGGGTAAAGATTCCTAGACATAATCTGTCTGTTATGGTTAATAATAGTGCTTTCACCACTTTTTGTCAAGGGTAATGCTCAAGAATTTTACGATTTTTTTAAATTTCATACACTTCAAAAGCATTTATTTTCCTTGATTTTTCATGCTAAAAATCTATAATTTGTTACAAATGTGGTGAGTTGTTCGTTCTAATCACAAGATGATGTATCAACCCCTGTATGGTCAAATGGCAGAGAACCCTCTATAATTCTCTGCCATTTTCTCATTTTATAACTGTTGTTCTTTTTTTATTCTTTCAACCTGCTCAATCGGCATCTGTGTATCTGCAGCGATTTCTTCCAATGTACTTTTGCCTCTTTTCAGCATACAGATTACTATTTTTTCTTTCGTCTCTGTTTTTATTTCTTCTTTCACTTCTTCTTTCACATCTTGCCTTATTTCATTTATCAGCTTATCTGTTTTCAGCTCTAATACTTCTCCGCCCATGGCTCGGTCAACTCCCTTCTTTGTTTTTTCTGAATCTGAGAAAATGTAGTCTGCAATTTTTATGATTACTTCCACAAGGTAACGATGCAGTGCTTCTTTTCCGTTTTCAAGCAGACTTTCTTCCAGTCTTCTGGATATTGTCACATATTCATCCAGCAATTTCTGAAGTTTTTCTGGATCTTTCTCTATATCTTCTCTGCTTTTTTCATATCTCATCACATAAAATGGCAGGAAAAAGAGTAGTTTCTTCTGAAAGATTACATCCTGTGTATATCTTTCTATGTAAATAGCCGGCAACTCATATTTTATTACCCGCCCATCCGGCATGATAATATCCATTCCAAGAGTATCTTTTCTGCCTTTTCCACGTAAATATAATACACAGGAATGAGGAAAATATATTTTGTACCGTCCATTCTCAATCTGCTTTGTTTCCAGACTGACAGCAAAATCATATTCTATCATTCGGATTACCATTTCTGCATCTCCGGTGCTCTGACATTCTATATGATAGATCTTGTCTGCTATTTTTAACCGGGAATCTGTAATCTTTTCTCCGTTCTTTGTCTGGTGTTCGTTTCTCTGCTGCTCAACTGCTATATCTGCGGGATAATTTGTGCCAAATACCTCGTTGATCAGCGGCACTACAAGCTCTGGCATTTTCTCCAGCATTGTTCTGAAAACATTATCAAATATGGTGTTATTTGCCATCTGATACACCTTTCCTGGCTGTTAGTTATCGTTCGCTTTTGTATTTTGATTATGTTTTCGGACGTATTCTTATTTCCAGATGCTTCGCATCTATGAAATTTTATCTTTTGTGCAAAGTGTTTTTGTTTTCGATCACCCTCTTTGCACTCTGTTTTGTATTTTCTATTGTAACAGATGCCTTCTCATTTTTCCAGTCAAATCTATGTTTTCAAGAACTTTTTGTTCCTTTATATTATATGTCTGTACGCAAAATTTTCCCGCACAAATGAATTAATGTATTATGTCACTACTGTAGCAAAAAGCCCCTGCAATACAGTCCTGATAACTGTACTGCCAGGGGCTTTATTTTTATTCAGAAGCAATTACTTCTATAAATATAGCGTATTATTTCTTTCTGACAATAACCTTATCCAGATGCCAGATATCATCTACATATTCCTGGATAGTTCTGTCGGATGTGAACTTGCCGCTGCATGCTGTGTTGAGGAGTGCTTTCTTAGCCCAGCCTTTTTCATCTCTGTATGCTGCTTCTACGCGTTTCTGTGCGTCTGCATAGGAACGGAAGTCTGCGAGGATGAAGTAGCGGTCTGCTCTGTCTGTGTTCTTTGTGTTGAGAAGTGAATCGTACAGGTCACGGAAGAGTTCTGTATCATTGGAGAAGGTTCCGTTGATGAGCTGCATCAGTACCTGACGGATTTCTTCGTCTGTGTTGTAGATTACGTTTGGATCGTATCCGCCGTTGTTTTCGTAGTTGATTACTTCGTCGGAGCTTAAACCGAAGATGAATGCGTTTTCTGCGCCAACTTCTTCTACGATCTCTACGTTAGCACCGTCCATTGTTCCAAGTGTAGGAGCACCGTTGAGCATGAACTTCATGTTACCTGTACCGGATGCTTCTTTACTTGCTGTGGAGATCTGCTCGGAAACGTCTGCTGCTGCGAAGATCCACTCAGCGTTGGATACTCTGTAGTTTTCGATGAATACAACTTTGATCTTGCCGTTGATGGAAGCGTCGTTGTTTACTACATCTGCTACGGAGTTGATGAGTTTGATGATCTTCTTGGCTGTTGCGTAACCTGCGGATGCTTTTGCACCGAAGATGAATGTTCTTGGATAGAATTCCATTTCCGGATGCATCTTGATCTGGTTGTACAGATAGATAACATGCAGGATGTTCAGGAGCTGACGTTTGTACTCGTGAAGTCTCTTAACCTGTACATCGAAGATGGAGTGCGGGTCTACTTCTACGCCATTGTGCTCAAGGATGTATTTAGCCAGACGCTCTTTGTTCTTGAACTTAATGTTCATGAATTCCTGGAGTGCTTTCTCATCATCAGCATAAACTGCAAGTTTCTTTAACTGCGGAAGGTCTGTGATCCAGTCCGGTCCGATATGCTCTGTGATCCAGTCTGCAAGGAGTGGATTTGCGTGGAGCAGGAAACGTCTCTGAGTGATACCGTTTGTCTTGTTGTTGAATTTCTCAGGCATCATTTCATAGAAGTCTTTTAATTCCTGATTCTTCAGGATCTCTGTATGAAGGCGTGCAACACCGTTTACAGAGTAGCCTGCTGCGATTGCAAGGTGAGCCATCTTAACCTGTCCGTCATAGATGATAGCCATCTTTTTGATCTTCTCATAATTTCCCGGATATTTTGCCTGGATCTCAAGGATGAAACGACGGTTGATCTCTTCGATGATCTGGTATACACGCGGAAGCAGTCTGGAGAAGAGCTCGATCGGCCATTTCTCAAGTGCTTCGGACATGATAGTATGGTTTGTGTAAGCAACAGATTTTCTTGTTACTTCCCATGCTTCATCCCATCCAAGTCCTTCTTCATCCATGAGGATACGCATTAACTCTGCTACTGCTACAGTCGGATGTGTATCGTTCATCTGGAATGTTACTTTTTCATATAATTTATGGATATCGTCATGTTTCTTTTTGTATTTGGCAATTGCTGCCTGGAGGCTTGCAGATACAAAGAAGTACTGCTGTTTCAGTCTCAGCTCTTTACCTGCATAGTGGTTGTCGTTCGGGTAAAGGACTTCTACGATATTGCGGGCAAGGTTCTCCTGCTCTACTGCTTTCTTGTAATCACCCTTGTCAAAGGAATCAAGCTCGAAGTCTACGATCGGCTCTGCATCCCAGATACGAAGTGTGTTTACTACATCATTGTCATATCCTGTGATCGGCATATCATAAGGAATGGCTTTTACTGCCTGATATCCTTCATGGATAAATTTGTTTCCGCCCTTTTCAGGATCGTACTCTACTCTTACATATCCGCCGAAGTGTACTTCCTTGGCATATTCCGGACGACGCAGTTCGAATGGGTAGCCGTTCTTTAACCAGTTATCCGGTACCTCGATCTGATAACCGTTCTGGATTTTCTGTTTGAACATTCCGTAGTGGTAACGGATTCCGCAGCCATATGCTGCGTAATTTAAAGTTGCGAGAGAATCAAGGAAGCATGCAGCCAGTCTTCCCAGACCACCGTTTCCAAGTGCCGGATCCGGTTCCTGATCTTCGATACAGTTAAGGTCAAATCCCAGCTCTTCGAGAGCTTCTTTTACTTCACCGTAAGCGCAAAGGTTGATCAGGTTGTTTCCGAGAGCACGTCCCATCAGGAATTCCATGGACATATAGTATACGATCTTCGGATCCTGTTCGTCGTAAGCTTTCTGTGTTGCAAGCCAGTTATCAATGATAACGTCTTTTACAGAGTAGCTTACTGCCTGGAAAATCTGCTCCTGTGTAGCTTCTTCAATTGTTTTTCGATAGAGGAATTTTACGTTGTCTTTTACGCTTTTCTTGAATGCCTCTTTCTTGAACATTTCGTTTGTCATTTCATACCTCCCGTAATGGTTTCACTGTTCACTTTATTCTCAGCAATACACCTTGCGGATATTGCCGGTGAACCTCTTCATTCCGTCAACTCTTCTGTTTTCTCATATCAGAGAAATTGGGGGCAAAGAATCTCTGCCTCCAATTTCCTCTCTGAAATCAGACTGTCAAAGATAATGATACTCTTTTTTCGACAGTCTGTCATGTGTATAATTGCCGAATTTTATAACATTTTTTTGTTATCGTGCATTGCGAAAGTAGTATATTTCCTGTGAAATACCTGTAACTTATCATTACCTTGTCAGTAATTGACCGAATGTTGTCAATTACAGTTTCTTAACACCCATAGTTACTGCTTCTTTGTTGATGTTCCACTCTTTCACATAACCATCGGTCTCGCCAAGTACCATTTCGTCTGCAAGTACTTCTGACTTGATCTCATCTTCGTGTGCTTTCATGACATCCTGGATCTTGTCGTTTCCGTGAGCGTATACTACGATCTTGTCCATAACTTCGAAGCCGGCTTCCTTACGCATGGTCTGGATCTTGCTGATGATCTCACGTACGAATCCCTCTTCGATCAGTTCAGGTGTCAGGTTTGTATCCAGGACTACGGATGTTTCACCGTCAGATTCAGATACATAACCCTCTGTCTGTGCTGTTTCAATAAGAAGGTCTTCTTCTGTAAGCTCTACATCGTTTCCGTTGATATCCAGTTTCAGGACACCGTTGGTTCTCAGTTCGTTCATTGCTGCTGTTCCATTGATGTCTGTGAGAGCCTGTCTGATTCCTCCAAGGAGTTTACCGTATTTCGGTCCTACTGTACGAAGCTGTGGTTTGAAGCTGTAGGAGATAAAGGATTCTACATCATCTGCGAATTTTACTTCTTTGACATTCAGTTCGTCTGCGATGATGTCAGTGTAGAATTCACTCATTTTCTTCTCAGCTTTTACATACATGGTTCCGATCGGCTGACGGTTCTTGATGTTTGCTGTATTTCTGCAGGCACGTCCCAGAACTACGATCTCCAGAAGCTCTTTCATGTCTGCTTCCAGATCTTTGTCGATCCATGCTTCGTTTACAGTTGGGAAGTCGCAGAGATGGATACTCTCCGGAGCATCTTTATCCACGCTTCTTACCAGGTTCTGATAGATGTCTTCTGTCATGAACGGGATCATCGGAGCTGCTGTCTTGGCGATGGTTACCAGTGCATGGTACAGAGTCATGTAAGCATTGATCTTATCCTGCTCCATTCCCTTTGCCCAGAAACGTTCACGGCTTCTTCTTACATACCAGTTACTCATCTCATCTACAAATTCCTGGAGTGCTCTTGCTGCTTCCGGGATCTTGTAGTTTGCCAGATCATTGTCTACAGCCTGAACAGTTGTGTTTAATCTGCTGAGCAGCCATTTGTCCATTACAGGAAGCTGGTCATAGTTCAGTTCATATTTGGTCGGGTCGAAGTTGTCGATGTCTGCATATAATACGAAGAATGCGTAAGTATTCCACAGTGTGCTCATGAATTTACGCTGTCCTTCCACAACTGCCTTGCCATGGAAACGGTTCGGAAGCCATGGAGCACTGTTGATGTAGAAGTACCATCTGATGGCATCTGCGCCGTATTTGTTCAGTGCATCGAATGGATCAACTGCATTTCCTTTGGACTTACTCATCTTCTGTCCGTTCTCATCCTGGACATGTCCCAGAACGATTACGTTCTTGTATGGTGCTTTGTTGAAGAGCAGTGTGGATTCTGCAAGGAGTGAGTAGAACCATCCACGGGTCTGGTCTACTGCCTCGGAGATAAAGTTTGCAGGGAACTGCTGCTCAAATAATTCTTTGTTTTCAAATGGATAATGATGCTGTGCGAAAGGCATTGCTCCTGAGTCGAACCAGCAGTCAATAACCTCCGGTACACGATGCATTTCTCCACCGCACTCCGGACACTTCAGTGTGATCTCATCGATGTATGGGCGGTGAAGCTCTACTGTCTTGGCTCTCTCATCACCGCTCATCTCGAATAATTCCTGACGGCTTCCGATGGAATGCATATGTCCGCATTCACACTGCCAGATGTTCAGTGGAGTTCCCCAGTAACGGTTACGGCTGATACCCCAGTCCTGAACGTTTTCAAGCCAGTCGCCGAAACGTCCTTTACCGATGCTCTCAGGGATCCAGTTGATTGTATTGTTATTTCTGATCAGGTCATCCTTAACTGCTGTCATCTTGATGAACCAGGATTCTCTTGCATAGTAGATCAGTGGTGTGTCACATCTCCAGCAGTGTGGATAATCATGCTCGAATTTCGGAGCATCGAAGAGCTTGCCTTCTTTGTCCAGATCTGTGAGGACCATAGGATCTGCTTTCTTTACGAAAACGCCTGCGTATGGTGTCTCTTTTGTCAGGTTACCCTGTCCGTCTACGAACTGTACGAATGGCAGTTCATAGTTACGTCCGATTCTGCTGTCGTCTTCACCGAATGCAGGTGCGATGTGAACGATACCTGTACCATCACTCATAGTAACGTAGTTATCACAGGTTACGAAATGAGCTTTCTTTTTCTGTTTTGCTGCTGCCTCTCCTGCACATGCGAAAAGCGGCTCGTATGCTTTGTATTCCAGGTCTGTTCCTTTGTAGGTTTCCAGAACTTCATATGCTTTCTCGCCTTCTTCTTTTGCAAGTTTGCCAAGGACTTTGTCAAGGAGTGCTTCTGCCATATAATAGGTATATCCGTCTGCTGCCTTTACTTTGCAGTAAGTCTCATCCGGGTTTACGCAGAGTGCAACGTTGGACGGAAGTGTCCATGGTGTTGTTGTCCATGCAAGGAAGTATGCATCTTCACCAACAACCTTGAATCTTACAACTGCGGAGCGCTCTTTTACAGTTTTGTATCCCTGGGATACTTCCTGTGCGGAAAGAGGGGTACCGCATCTTGGACAGTAAGGAACGATCTTGAAGCCTTTATACAGAAGCTTCTTGTTCCAGATTTCTTTTAATGCCCACCATTCGGATTCAATATAATCGTCATAGTAAGTTACGTATGGATGTTCCATATCAGCCCAGAAACCAACAGTAGAGGAGAAATCCTCCCACATTCCTTTGTATTTCCAGACGCTTTCCTTACACTGTTTGATGAATGGCTCCATACCGTATTCTTCGATCTGCTCTTTGCCATCCAGACCAAGTTTCTTCTCTACTTCCAGCTCTACCGGAAGTCCGTGGGTATCCCATCCTGCTTTACGCGGAACCATGTAGCCCTTCATTGTACGGTATCTCGGAATCATATCCTTGATAACGCGGGTAAGTACATGGCCGATGTGCGGTTTACCGTTTGCAGTAGGCGGTCCGTCGTAGAATGTATAGGTTTCTCCCTCTTTTCTGTTCTCCATACTTTTCTCAAAGATATGGTTTTCTTTCCAGAATTCTTCTACTTTTTTCTCACGGTCTACAAAGTTTAAGTTCGTATCAACTTTCTGGTACACAGTAATTTACCTCCTGTTTAAATTATTTGTATCAGACACCTGAAAATATGCAGGACGTTTATATACGCTGAAAAATATTTCCAGTGTCCTTTAAGAACGAAAATAAGCCCATAAAAAAATCGCCCTTTTGTAAAAGGACGAAGGTTTATTGACGTTCGCTATACCACCTGTTACATTGTACGGGCATCCTCTGCCGATACATGAATCTTTTAACGGGGATTTCCGTCAGCTCTTACCTGTCTGTACACCCTTCAGAGCTGCAACTCCGGAGTGATCTTCACTGCATTTACTCACCACCGGGCTCACACCCTCCCCGGTTCGCTGTCTGCTTTCCCCTGCAGTTACTCTCTCCATCAACGTTTTTGTGGACATATCATTTATTTAACTATGCGGATTCATTATAAGGTCACAAAATTCACTGTGTCAAGTATTTTTTTGAATATTAGGGTAATCCTGTTACTGTTTAATAACACTGGTTACTGTCAAACTCCCGAACAGTAACACACTGTTAACATACTATCATATAAATTTTACACAGGCATTGTAATTAATGATATAATAAGGTAGAATATTTTGTCCGAACGTCATTCAAAACAATGGACCCGGATATGGAAAGCAACTACTATGTATATTTAATGAAGGGTAATTTCAAATGTTTAAAACAAAATTTCATAAATTAATGAAACGTTTCCTCACCGGAATGCTTTGTGCAGGGATTCTGACCTCCCAGCCTGCAGTCACTTACGCTGCCGAGACCTCTGCCACTCCTGAAGCCGGTCATTCAGAAACCTATTCACAGGCCTCAGATATCGATTCTGTCAAAGGATGGCCCACAGGTCCTAATATCGAGGGACAGTCCGCAGTGCTGATGGATGCAGTCACTGATACTATTCTTTATTCCAAGAATGCCAAAGATAAGCTATATCCCGCCAGTATCACTAAGATCATGACCGCTCTTCTGGCCTGTGAATATCTGAATATGGACGATACGATCACCATGTCGCAGGAAGCGGCTTATGGGATTGAGGCCGGAAGCTCCAGCATTTACGCAGAAACAGGAGAGGTTTTCACAGTAGAGCAGGCCCTGATGGCTCTGATGCTGGAATCCGCCAATGAGATGGCTCTTGCTCTGGCAGAAAAAACAAGCGGTTCTGTAAAGAAGTTTGTTGAACTGATGAACCAGAGGGCAGCTCAGCTTGGCTGTAAGAACACCCATTTTAATAATCCAAATGGTCTTCCGGATGAGACGCATTATACCACCGCAGGTGATATGATGAAGATTGCAAAGGCAGCCTGGTATAATCCCAGATTCCGTAAATTTGTGACCACACAGGTTTATGAGATTCCTCCGACTAATAAGCAGTCTGAAACCCGTTATCTTCTCAATCACCATAAGATGATGCCCGGACAGTCTTATGCATACGATGGGGTTCTGGGAGGAAAGACCGGATACACCGATGCAGCGGGAAGTACGCTTGTCACCTATGCCAAGAGAGGAAATTCCATTCTCATTGCAGTTGTGCTGAATTCTACAAACGGTGCTTTTCCTGACACAACTTCTCTGCTGGATTACGGCTTCGACAATTTTGAAAAAGTAGACTTGAATATAGATACCGATCCGGTACCGGCAGTATTTCTCCCATGCGAAAAGCACCTGTTAAAGGACTGGAATAATCTGTGTTCCTTCTATTATATGAGGCATGTGTACGTAACTGTCCCCACAGGAACCGATGTGAGCCAGCTTGTAAAGAAGCAGAAACTTCTGAACAATTCTGTCGGTCCAAAGCGAATTAAAAGTAAATATTATTTAGACGGCCATATGGTCGGATATGGAATGCAATATGAAAAGGAAATCCTTTCAGATTTCCTTCTCAACGCTTCTTTTTAGTTTTCGCCTGAGGCGGAGGACTTCTTTTCTTTCACGAAGTTCCTCTGCTTCTTCTGTATCTGTGAAACGCAATGTCTTCACAGCGAAATATTTCTCATCTTCTGTTTTTCGGATGCGGATCTTGCCTCTTATCAGTCCATGTTCTTCACAATTGGATATGCTGTAATAAACCTTTGGATTATTCATAAACCATCGGAGTTTGCGCTTTGCAGGCAGATGACAGACCGGACATCTGGTGCTGGTCACCTCGCGGTCTTTCATGATTCGCTCTCTTGTGGCAAATTCTCTGGATACATATTTGTCATGATCCGGATAGGAAATATGTATCTCGTCTTTTTTCTTCTTTGGATTCTGGTAAACATCCAGTGACGGATGATTGATGATGATTATGTTATTTATTTTCTCCAGGACTTTCGCTGTATACCAGGCATCTGCAAGCGCCCGGTGAAATCCCCTGGATTTCTCTATTTTCAGCTCATCGATCGCATGCTCCAATGCACACCTGTGTGTACCGTCATCATAACTGATACTGTATAGTTTCTGCACATCATAATAGGTCACAGGTCCGGGAAGCAGATCCAGCAGGCCATAGAACTTCATATTTCTCTGAAGTTCCATCACGTCCTGATTTCCCCAGGTAAAAAAGTACCAGTCTTCTCCGCACCAGTCAATAAATTCCCTGACTGCCTGCTCAAAGGGCACTCCTTTCATAAGATCTTTATAATCTACATGAATTACCTCATGGATGCTGTCATGAATCCATTTATAGACCTGTGGTTTGATCAGTCGGTGAAAATGATCCGTTATTTCTTTTTTGCTGTTTACTTTTACAGCCCCAATCTCGATAATCTCAAATGGAAGCCTGTCGTTACGTGTTTTCTTTCCCGAAGGATTCTGATTCCATTCCAGGTCAAAGACAATATAGTTCATTCATCCGGTCCTTTTTGTTTATTACTTTTTCGCATTTATTTTCCACTGCTGATAAACATATTATTTCACAATCTTCAGTTCATACTGTCTGGTTCCCAGACCAATCTTCTCTGCCTGATCCAGTGTTGCCTGCCATTCAATGTTCGGGTTGGAATCTTTGAAATGGTCGTGGTGGCAATGCCAGTCAGGTTTTGCCAGGTGTTCTCCAAGCTGGCTGTTCTCGATCGGAGTTGCTTTCAGACAGGCATCTGCGCAGGCCTGGTCCAGAGCAACCGGGTCAAAGCTTGCAAACATTCCGATATCAGGAAGGATTGGTGCATCATTTTCGCCATGGCAGTCACAGTTCGGGCTGATATCCTGAACAAGTGCTACATGGAAATGCGGACGGCCATGACAGACTGCCTGTGCATATTCTGCCATCTTACGGTCAAGAAGTTCATTCGCACTGCTGTTTGGATTGTATACTGCATCAAAACCGCAGGCTCCGATACAACGGCCGCAGCCTTTACATTTATCATAATCAATGACTGCTTTTTTATTCGGATATGTAATCGCATCACTTCCGCACTCTTTCGCGCAGCGACGGCATCCGCGGCAGAGTTCTTCATTTACTGCAGGTTTTCCGCTGGCATGCTGTTTCATCTTACCTGCGCGGCTTCCGCATCCCATTCCGATATTCTTCAGTGCACCGCCGAAGCCGGTTGCTTCATGTCCTTTGAAGTGGCTTAAGCTGATAAAAATATCTGCATCCATGATCGCATGTCCGATCAGTGCAGTCTGACAATATTCACCGTTAACTACCGGTACTTCTACTTCGTCTGTACCGCGTAAGCCATCACCGATGATGATCTGGCATCCTGTTGAAATGCTGTTAAATCCGTTGAGATTTGCGCACTCCAGATGCTCCAGTGCATTCTTACGGCTTCCCGGATAAAGAGTGTTGCAGTCTGTGAGGAACGGAAGTCCTCCCTGCTCTTTACAGAGATCAGCTACTGCTTTTGCGTAATTTGGGCGCAGGAAAGCCAGATTGCCAAGTTCTCCGAAATGCATTTTAATAGCCACGAATTTTCCATCCATATCAATGTCTTTGATTCCGGCTGTAACGCAGAGTTTCTTCAGTTTATCAAGCTGGCTGGTGCCAACCGGACATCTGAAATCAGTAAAATAAACGGTTGATTTTTCCATCGTTTTTCCTCCTGTTTTTATTGATCAAAATTTGATTTTCTTTTTTATTTTATCACAAGATGCAGGTTCTTTTCGAGATATTTTTTTGCTTACATCTGTTCGTAAAATTTTGTCACCTTTTTGTATTCTGCAGGCAAAGTGATCTGCTCTACCACAACATCTCCATCTTCTGCATTGTGGTAACGGTAAATGTAAACGCCCTCCTGGATCTCATCTCCTTCGATCAGAGAAACTGCCAGATATCCCTGTCCTTCAAATTCAAAGGTATCCATGATCGCAAAATCCCGTTCTGTTCCGTCAGATACCGGGATGCTGATTACTTCATATTCTTCCATAGTATGTTTTCCTTTCATTCATAAGCAGTCTTATTCTTATTTTCGCTGTTTTTTATTGTAGCAAAGAGTGTTAATTATATCAATCCTATTTAACCGAATCAAGTAAGTCGTTACTGTTCACAGTAACAGTAAGGCCCCTGCGGGTTACAAAAAGAAAGACTGCACCTCCAATGAGCACAGCCTTTCCGGTTTGGTATATTTTATTCAGTTCTGCTTACAATTGCTTATGCCATGATCGGTTTTAATGCTTCTGCAAGCTTCTCTTTCTCAGCTTCTGCCTCTTCCAGGTTCTTGCCGAGAGTTGTGTAATAGATCTTGATCTTTGGTTCTGTTCCGGATGGGCGGACAACTACTGTCTCGCCGTTATCCAGCTTGTAGATCAGTACGTTTGCTGCAGGAAGTCCTGTTTCTTCCGGTTTCTGGTAATCTGTTACTTTTACAATTGCATGACCTGCGATCTCTGTGAGAGGTTTGTCACGAAGTCCCTGCATCAGAGCTGACATCTTATCCATTCCGCTTAATCCCGGGAATTCGAAGCTGTCTACTTTATTCAGGTAACGTCCGTACTGTGCATAGATCTCTTCCATTCTCTGTTTCAGGGAACTTCCGATGCTTCTGTAATATGCAGCCATTTCACAGATCAGCATAGATCCGATAACAGCATCCTTGTCACGTACATATGGTCCTGCAAGGTATCCGTAGCTCTCTTCAAATCCGAAGATAAATCTGTCTACTTCATCTGCTGCTTCAAGCTGTGCGATCTGATCGCCGATCCACTTGAATCCTGTAAGTACGCTTCTGAGTTCTACTCCATAGTGCTCTGCCACTGCATCTGCAAGTGGTGTGGAAACAATGGATTTCACTGCTACCGGGTTCTTTGGCATTGTGCCTTTTTCAATGCGGCCTGCACAGATATAGTCAAGAAGGAGTACACCTACCTCATTACCTGTTACCAGTTCATAGGAACCATCCGGGCATTTCATTGCGATACCAACACGGTCTGCATCCGGGTCAGTTGCAAGCATTAAGTCTGCACCTGTTTCTTTTGCGAGATTTAATCCAAGCTCCAGAGCTGCAAAGATTTCCGGGTTCGGATAGCTGCAGGTTGTGAAGTATCCGTTCGGATATTCCTGTTCCGGAACGATTGTGATATCTGTGATTCCGATATCTTTTAATACCTGAGTTACAGGTACAAGTCCTGATCCGTTTAACGGGCTGTAAACCAGTTTCAGTCCTGCTGTCTTGCAGAGACCCGGACGAACCTGACGGGATTCGATAGCTTCATAGAGAGCCTGCTTGCAGTCATCTCCTACAAAACGGATCTTTCCCTGTTCTACGCCTTCTGCGAAGGACATATATTTCGCACCTGTAAGTACGTCTGTTTTCTGGATCTCTTCATATACAATGGCAGCTGCATCGTCTGTCATCTGGCATCCGTCAGGACCGTATGCTTTGTATCCGTTGTACTTAGCCGGGTTGTGGGATGCTGTTACCATAATACCTGCATTGCATTCATAGTAACGTGTTGCAAAGGAAAGTGCCGGTACAGGCATCAGTGCGTCATAAATTCTGACATTGATATCATTTGCCGCCAGTACGCCTGCTGCTGTTTTTGCAAATACATCACTCTTAAGACGGCTGTCATAGCTGATGGCTACTGTCTGATTACCGCCCTGTGTTTTTACCCAGTTCGCAAGTCCCTGTGTTGCCTGGCGAACTACATAAATATTCATACGGTTGGTTCCGGCTCCGAGAACTCCGCGAAGTCCGGCTGTTCCAAATTTCAGCGCTACTGCGAAACGATCTTTGATCTCTTCATCATTTCCTTCGATTTTGGATAATTCCGGATTAAGATCCGCATCCTGCAGATCTGCTGCCAACCAACGTTTGTATTCTTCCTGATACATTTTGACCACTCCTGCCTTATTTTTTAGATTTTTTAAGATATTTCCATAATATCATAAATCAGACAAATCAGCAACAAGACAGCGAGATTTCGGTCAAATTTTAAAAGTTACTTTCTTTTCTGTTTGTCTGCTCTCTGCAGGCATTTCCTATATTGGTCAGGCAGAGCACTGTGGCGATCAGGAAAAGTCCGGGGATCAGAATGATCCACCAGGAACCTGTCATTAATGCCTTATCTGACAGAGACAGCATACTTCCCCATGTGATAACCTCTATCGGAAGTCCAATACCCATAAAACTTAAAGTAGCTTCAGAGATCATTGCAGTTCTTACATTCATGACTACCATAAACATAATGGATGAGAAAAAGTTCGGCACCAGATGCTTCCACAAAATACGGAAGAATCCTGCTCCCATACATCTTGCAGCGATGATATACTCACTGTTTCGTATCTGCCGTACCTCTGTGCGTACTACTTTCGCAATACTGGTCCAGCTGGTCACACCGATCACAAAGGACAGACTCAGGATATTTGCATCTCCCATAATAGCCTGCAGCAAAATGATCAGGAGCAGAGTTGGTATACTTAAGAATATTTCTGTAAATCTCATGATCAGTTCATCAAGCCAGGCAGGTGCCACTCCACTGAAGGCACCGACTACCACTGCAATAAAAGTAGAAATAACTGTGGCTAATCCACCGATCAGGATCGAGATTCTTCCTCCATACCAAATCATGGAAAAAATATCCCTTCCCATAGTATCTGTTCCAAAAAGGAACTCCCTGTCAGGAGCTTTATTATAGTTTAACAGATCCATATAAGTAGGATCCTTTGTCATGATCAGTTCCGCACACAGGCAGCCCAGTACGATAAGAATCAGGATTGCTGCTGAAACAACGGGTTTTCCCTGATACCACTTTTTCTTTGATTTGGGAATTACGGTTTCTGTCTTTCTGTTTCCTGCCAGTTCAAATAAATGATTGGTCATCCTTCTACTACCTCCGATTTCTCGGTTATTACTTCATCCTTCATACGGGGATCTATCTGTTCATTAATAGTCTGACTGACGATATTACAGAAAATAACCAGGATTCCTGACATCATACAAAGCAGCATCAGCAGATTGTAATCATGGTATCTGGCACTCTCATAGGACAGAGCTCCGATTCCGGGATAAGAGAATACACTTTCTACCACATAGGTTCCTCCAAGTACATGGGGGACTGCAATGGCCATAATACTCAGATAAGCAGGCATTACATTTCGGACACAATGTCTGAACATAAGCTTTTTCTTATCCAGGCCTTTTGCCTTTGCCAAAAGTACATAATCTGCGCGAACCTCTTCAAGGATCTTATTTCGGATCATGTAAGCATAATACCATAAATGCTCCATGACCACGATGGTCAGAGGCATGATCAGATGCAGCACTCTGTCACCGATATCTCCTGCATTTCCTGTACTGTAAGCTCCACTGCTTGGCAGGATCTTAAGATTTACGGAAAAAACAAGGATCAGGACCAGAGCCATCCAGAACTCAGGAATACAACTGGATATGGTTCCCAGCTTACACAGGATCCGGTCTGCCAGCCGGTTTTCGTACCAGGCACACAGGATTCCCAGGAGCAAGGCTCCGGCAAACATAATGATAAATCCGATTCCTCCAAGTACAAGTGTATTGCCAATACGGCCGCCGATCACTTCTACCACATCCTGTTTATATTTAAATGAAATTCCAAATTCTCCATGAAAGGCATTTTTTACCCACTTCACATACTGCACAGAAATTGGTTCGTTCAGCCCCAGTTTCTCCATAGCCCATTCACGTTCTTCCGGACTCATCTTCTCTGTACGGTCACCATAATAGGAGATCAGCGGATCTCCCGGTGCAAGACGGGCTACATAAAATACAGCTACAGACAATATAAATACTGAGATCAGGAATATCAGGCATTTTTTACCATAGTAGACTAACTTTTTTTGTCTCATTATATACTGCACCCCTTTCCTTCAGCCGGAAGCATTGCAAAATGTCCGGGTGACACTTCTGTCCACACGCTGTTTTCCATTCCTTCGCCATCATAGTACTGCAGAACTCTTTTTCTCTCCCTGATCGGGTCAGGAACAGGAATTGCAGACAGCAATGTTTTTGTATAAGGATGCACCGGATTGGAATACAATTCTTCTGATGGCGCCAGTTCTACCAGTTTTCCATGATACATAACTCCCACACGGTCACAGAGATACTCAACCATAGCCAGGTCATGAGCTATAAACAGAAATGTAAATCCATGCTCCTCCTGCAGATGACGGAACAGATTGACGATCTGGGCCTGTATGGACACATCCAGGGAAGCTATAGGTTCATCAGCCACCAGAAATTCCGGTTCCATACACAGAGATCTGGCTATGGCCACTCGCTGTCTCTGTCCCCCTGATAATTCAGATGGATAACGATCCAGGAAACTGTTCTCAAGTCCTACATATTCCATCTGAAAAGCAGCTTCCTTCACAAAGCTTCCTCTCGGAGGTGTGATATGCTGGATTCTCATTGGTTCCGTAATAATATCTGACACCTTCATTTTCTGGTTCAGACTGGATGCGGAATCCTGAAATATCATCTGGCGGCGGGTCTGCAGCATTTTTTTATGCTTTTTGAATTCCTTTTTGTCGCAGATATTTACATCTTTATACCAGATTTCTCCCTGAGCCGGCTGATATATATTCATCAGACATCTGGCAACTGTGGACTTTCCTGAACCGGATTCCCCTACCAGACCAAAGATCTCACCTTTATGGATCTGAAATGAGACATCATCTACAGCCTTTACCTTGATCTTTTTTGTCAGATGAAACTGCTGAGTCAGATGCCTGACATCCAATAAAATTTCTTTACTCATGGACGATTCCTCCCATAGGTGATTTGATCTGCGGTGCTCTTGGATCCAGCAGCCAGGTTGCCGCATAATGAGTATCTGTTATCTTAAACATAGGCGGCATTTCTTCATAATCAATATTCAGGGCATATTCGTTTCTACATGCAAAAGCATCACCTTTCGGCGGATCTATCAAAGTAGGAGGCATGCCGGGGATGGTGTACAGGCTTTCTTTTCCATTTGCAAATGCAGGCAGTGATCTCATCAGCCCCCATGTATATGGATGTCTGGGATCATAATACACTTCCTCTGCTGTACCGATCTCTACGATCTTGCCTGCATACATGACTGCCACTCTGTCTGCCACACGTGCAACCACTCCCAGATCATGGGATACCAGTATGGTAGCTGTTCCAAGCTTCATCTGTATTTCCCGCAGAAGATCCAGAATCTGTGCCTGTATGGTCACATCCAGTGCAGTAGTTGGTTCATCTGCAAATAAAATATCCGGATCTGCTGCCAGAGCAATGGCCATAACACATCTCTGACGCATTCCTCCGGAGAACTGCCAGGGATACTGATGATATCGTTCCTTTGGATGGGAGATACCTACCAGTTCCATAAGCTCCAGAACCTTCTTATTTACCTGTTCCTTCGTGTAGTTCTTATTGTGGATCACCACTGCTTCCCCAATCTGTTTTCCAATTTTAATAGTTGGATTCAGGGATGTCATAGGATCCTGAAAGATCATAGAAAAAACTCTTCCACGCAGTTTCTGCATCTCCTTTTCCCTGTAACAGGTGATATCCTGTCCGTTCACACAGATGCTGCCCTCTTTAATCTTTGCACTTGGAGGCAAAAGCTTCATGATACTTTTGCAAAGCACACTCTTCCCGCATCCGGATTCTCCAACTATAGCCAGCACCTCTCCCTTTTTTAATGAAAAAGACACATCTCTTACTGCCTGGACTTCTCCGGCAGGACCGTCAATGCTGACTGAAAGATTTTTAACCTCTAATAAATGTTCCATTTTCAATCCTTTTTCCGCTCGTGTAAAAAGGGGGCACCTTTAGTGCCCCCGTCACAACCTTTATCTTTTTTATGATGTTAGAGTCAAAGGTCTTATGGCGCAAGCATGAATGGCTTTTTGACCTTTTGACCCTGATATCATTTTATTATTCAATAGTCCAGTCTGCTACATTCCAGAAGATTCCAACTCCATGATGTCCCATAATTGTATCAGGATCAATTCCTTTAATATTGCTGTCAGCAACATAGTTGGCATCAATATAGCAGATCATTGCATAAGCCGGATCCTCTGCCAGAGCTTTCTGGAAATTAGCATAGGCTTCTGCACGAACTTCCGGATCAGCTGACTGTCTTGCTTCTGTCAGATACTTGTCAACGTCTGCATTAGAATAGCCGGAGTAGTTTGCTCCCTTATCTGTTCCGAATACTTTGTATGTATGGTCGTCAGCGTCAAATGGGCTTCCCCATCCGATCAGGAATGCCATCTGTCCTGCCCAGTCTGTCTGTGCAGGGATCTCTACTGATACATCCATGCCGATCTCTTTCAGTTCCTGTGCTGCGATCTGAGCCATATCAATACGTACCTGATCTCCTGCACTTACGCTGATTACAAATCCCACTTTTTCGCCGTCACGATAATAGAATCCGTCATCACCCATCTCGCATCCTGCAGCTTCCAGAATTTCTTTTGCTTTTTCAGGATTGTAATCATAATGCTCTACATCTTCATAATTGTAGATATTTCTCTGAAGAGGTCCATAAGCCGGCATTCCCTGTCCAAGGATAACTGCGTCGATGATTGCCTGACGGTCAAGTCCATAGCATACTGCCGGGATCAGATCACGGTTTTTCTGCCAGTATTCATTTCCAAAGTTAAACATGATTCCACGATAGTCAGAAGTCTTCATATCGTAGCATGTATATGCCTCATCATCTGCAAAAGCAGCTGCATCCTTTGGTGTTAATAATGCCAGATCAAGTTCTCCGGATTTTAACTGAAGTGCTTTCGCATTGTCATCCGGTACGATCTTGAATACAATTTTATCGATGGAAGGCTCACCCTTGAAATAATCTTCATTCTTAACCAGTGTGATCGCCTGTCCCTCATCCCAGGATTCAATCTTGTATGGACCTGTTCCTACCGGATTACGGAAGAAATCAGAGGTCTGCATATCTTCTCCCTCAAGCAGATGCTTAGGAAGAACTGCCATTGTCATATAGTCAAGGAATGCAACGTTTTTGTCCTCAAGCTTGAACGCAACCGTATGATCATCAATCACATTGATTTCCTCTACGTCCTCGTAGTTGGGTGCATTCTCAGAACCGTTTTCCGGATCCATGATCGCTTCAATAGTAAATTTAACATCCTCTGCTGTCACAGGTTCGCCGTCCTGCCACTTGGCATCTTCTGCCATATGGAATGTATAAGTATTGGTTTCATCATCAAAATCCCAGCTCTCTGCCAGTCCCGGAACTACCTGATTATCTCCGTCATGTGCAGTTAAACCGTTGAAGATCAGAATATTGATCTCTCCATGTTCATCCATAGCAGGATTGATCCTGGTATAATCTCCGCTTCCGTATACCAGTGTTGTTTCTTCCTCTGCCAGTACAGGCACTGTTGTTCCGGCACTGACCAGTGATACAGTCAGAAGCACTCCGGCCATTGTCAATAAACCCTTTTTCATTTCATGTTCCCTCGCTTTTTCTTTATTGGTAACTGGCTTTTATGATATCAGACAATTCTGACATCAGTAAGCCCTGCGGGGGGATATTGACATATTCCTTTTTGTGCCTTATATATGCCATATATGGCATACCTGCAGCAGTATCATTACTCTCCATCGCAGTGCGATCCTGCCCGGAGTGTTATTTATGTTATAGGAACATTACAGAGTAATTTCCTATAATATAAATAACACTCCGCCTTTAGTATTTCACTAAAAGCGAAGTGTCCTGATATTAATATAATTTTGCACCAGCCGGAATATGGTCATCTACCATCAGAAGATGAAGTTTTTCTTCGCCCTCTTCTTCATGGATTGCACTAAGTAACATTCCACAAGATTCAATTCCCATCATTGCTCTAGGTGGCAGATTTGTGATAGCTATAAGTGTCTTACCTACCAGTTCTTCTGGTTCGTAGAATGCGTGAATACCGCTTAAAATGGTACGTTCTACGCCTGTTCCATCATCCAGAGTAAACTGTAAAAGTTTCTTTGACTTCGGCACTGCGACACACTCTTTTACCTTTACTGCACGGAAATCGGACTTGCTGAAAGTCTCAAAATCTACCTCATCTTTGAACAATGGTTCGATTTCTACCTTTGAAAAATCAATCTTCTCAACTGGCTTTTCTGAAACTGTTTTAGCCTGCGCAACGTTGTTTGCTTCGTTCTTAGCAGCGCCCTGGGACTTCATTGTCGGGAATTTTTTTGATTTTTCTTCATTACCCTTCGTGATGCTTCGCTGTGCTATTTCTATTAAATTGTCTTCTCTTCATCACCATTCATGATGAATCATTGTCAAATCATATCTGTTGTCAATTTGATGTCATTTGGTTATTTCTGTTGTCAGATGAAAGGGTTCATAAGCCCTTCTTAAAATACATCCATTGTTGCAGCCAAATGTTCAAATGTTTCCTGTTTTTTCTCCTCTGTCGCCTCTGCATAGATATCCATAGTGGTCTGGATATCCTTATGCCCCATGATCGACTGGATTATTTTCAGGTTGGTTTCTCTTTCACAAAGCCTTGTACAGAATGTGTGTCTCAAGCTGTGCGCTGAAAAATCCGGCAACAGCACCGGCTCCCGATGCTCTTTTTTTGCCTCTATTTCTTCTGTTGCGTTATAAGCAGATGAGATTCTCTTGATTGCTCGATTGACTGACTGGGCATTCATTATATTTCCATAACGGTTACAGAAAACAAAGCCTGTCATTCCGTCAATCTCTGCATCTGTCCAGCCATTTTCTTTCTGCTCTTCCCAGATCATTTCAAAAGCATCTTTCACTGTATCCAACATGGGAATCGTACGCATTCCGGCTTCTGTTTTCGGCGTCGAAATGTGATTTTCCGATGCCCGGTCTTCTCCTACCGGATAATACGTCAGATTATGATTGATGCTGATAATCCGCTTCTCGTAATCAATGTCTTCCCATCGAAGCCCTAAAACTTCTCCAATCCGGCACCCGGTTCCAAGAAAAATCGTAAAAATCGGCCACCAGTGAAAATAAATCGGATGCGCAGCAATATATTCCATAAATGCTCTCTGCTGTGGAATTGTCAGTGCATGTCTCACACCGGTCTTCATGCCTAAGTTTTTCTTTAATTCTGCCATGACTCCATCCGTAGGATTTTTTCTGATAATGTCATCCCTTACAGCCAGTTGAAAAGTTGGATGCAATAACGTATGAATGGTTTCCAATGTGTTAATCTTCAGTTCCTGCTTCTTGGTCAAATGATTATAGAACTGCACCACATCAGAATACTTAATCTCTGCTATATTCCGCTTTCCAAATGTATCCCGGATAAATCGGTCATACATATAAAGATAATTGCTCTTGGTCGTTGGTTTCAGATTGTTTTTGAGACTCATGTAGCGGTCAAATACAAAATTTACTGTAGCCTTTCCGGCAACATAAATATCCAGACCGTCCATCTGGTCTTTCATGAGCTGTGCTTCTTTTTCTCGAAGCGTTACAAGGTCTTGTGCATAAACATACTTACGTCTTCCAAGGGGATCTGTATAAGTATATACATACCTCTCATCGGAACGTCTCTGTGATTCACCTTTCCGCAAGACTCTGCCTCGCAGATCTTTTCTTGTCTGTGCCATATAAAATCCTCCTTCAATTAAAGGAAGGACTACATATTATTCAGGTCTGTTCAATACTTTTTCCAGTCCCTGCAAGACAACTTCTGTCACAGTCATTTTGTGTTTCCTGGCATAATCACAGATACGCTTATACATAGAATCTTCCACCCGGATACTCAATACTTTCTTTTTTACATTTTCCGACTTTGGTCTTCCTGTCTTCGCCATATCTGTTCTTATTCCTCCACATCTTCATTATAGTTTTCGTATGACAAAAAGTCAATCCCTGTTTTTCGTCCTTCCACAATTTTTTCTTCCCTACGCAATCCGGAATGTCTCCAGATACTTTTCAAATATCTCACAGTTTACAAGGGCAACCTTGTCAATCTTATACACTGCTTTGGCTTCTTTCGCCAGCTCCTGGAATTTCGTCAGCCCAATGCTGTAAAGCTCTGCCCCTTCCTGATAACGGACGAATTTCTTTGCTATTTTCTTTGTTTTCTCTACATCTTTACGTGCATATCCCATACACGGTACCTCCCTTTTTGCATGAAAAAAGCAGCTAACCTATTTTTCATAGACTAACTGCTTGTATTTTTGTTCCATATTCGGTTTTATTCTACAAATCCGACAGTGAAATTCGGTCGTATGCACCATTTTTCTTATCTTCCGGATGTGGTTCCA
>ERZ650302.461-NODE-461-length-22261-cov-11.581284_pt1 | contig 22261 bp, 19 predicted proteins | sample MGYA00376238_ERZ650302 | MGnify/ENA primary metagenome ERZ650302 (study PRJEB26733, sample SAMN07839298) | wastewater metagenome | biome: urban; feature: wastewater treatment plant; material: waste water | place: USA: North Carolina | collected 2016-04-28 ... | reverse complement strand
CTGCTACTGTAAAATAAGTCTTCACAGCATTGATTAAACCTGCACCAAGAATCGGTCCAATCAAGGTACCACGCCCCCCTGCGGCAACCCACACTGCCATTTCAATCGAGTTGACTGGATTCATTTCACTTGGGTTAATAATGCCAACCTGTGGCACATACAACGCCCCTGCGATACCTGCAATCACTGCCGATAGCACCCATGCTGAAAGCTTGTACCACAGTGTGCGATAGCCCAAATATTGCAAACGGTTTTCACTGTCACGAATCGCGCCAAGCACTCGACCATAAGGACGATTCATCAGTTGACGTAAGCCGATAAAACACAGCATTAACACCAAAGCAGTGACAAAACATAAAGTGGCACGCATCGGCGCTGAGGTGATATCAAAACCGAGTAAGGTTTTAAAACCCGTGAAGCCATTATTTCCACCAAAACCTGTCTCATTGCGGAAGAACAAGAGTGCCGCTGCAAAGGTCATGGCTTGGGTAATAATTGAGAAATACACACCCTTGATTTTTGAGCGAAAAGCAAAGAAACCAAAAAATAAAGGCAACTAAGGCGTGCACAGATAAAACCAAGATCATCGCCCAAGCAAAATGTTCAGTCCCGACCCAATACCAAGGGAGTTCTGTCCAACTCAGGAAACGCATAAAATCAGGTAAGCCATCGCCTGCGGCTTCGCGCATCAAGTACATGCCAAAGGCATAACCACCTAAGGCGAAATACAAACCATGCCCCAAGCTTAAAATCCCTGCATAGCCCCACACTAAATCCAGTGCCAACGCGACCAAAGCCAAGCACATGATTTTGCCAATCAACGTAATCCAATACGCTGACAGATAAAATGCCGAATCAGGGGATAACAAATGCAACCACGGCAAGCTCAATAACACAGCAAAACAAATCGCAATCGCGATTGCACTATAGGGTTTATCTGCAAATAAAGAAGTGATTTTCATTGGCTTACTCCACGAAACGACCTTTGATGGCAAACAAACCTTGTGGACGCTTTTGGATAAACAAAATCACAAGAACCAAGAGAATAATTTTTGCTAAAACCGCACCTAAACCAATCTCCAAAACTGTACCGCTAATCCCTAAACCTAAGGCTGCAAGTACTGCCCCCCATACTTGACCCACACCACCGACGACAACGACAAGGAAGGCATCAATAATGTAGTTTTGCCCGAGATCAGGGCCAACATTGCCGACTTGTGCTAACGCACAACCTGCCAATCCAGCTAAGCCTGAACCTAAGCCAAATGCCAGCATGTCGATACGTGCAGAACGAATGCCCACGGCACGCGCCATTTGACGGTTTTGTGTCACAGCACGGACAAATAATCCGAAACGGGTTTTGTTTAATAAGAAAACGAGTAGCAGTAAGACCGCCACAGTAAAACCAATAATCGCAATACGGTTATATGGCAACATCAGGCTTGGCGTCAGGGCAATACCACCACTGAGCCATGCGACATTCGACACTTCAACATTCTGTGCACCAAAGATCATGCGAACCGATTGCATCAAGATTAAGCTCACACCAAAGGTTGCCAATAATGTTTCTAGTTGGCGACCATACAACGGGCGAATCACCGTGCGTTCAATCAACATACCAATCAGCGCACTCACCAGAAATGCAGCAGGAATCGCAGCCAATAAATACCAATCGACTAAGCCTGCAAAGTGCGTTTTAAAAAAACTTTGAATGACGTAAGTGGTATAAGCACCGATCATGATGAGTTCACCATGTGCCATATTGATGACACCAAGCAAACCATAGGTGATTGCAAGACCAAGCGCTGCTAAAAGTAAAATACTAGCGGTACTGAGACCTGAAAATACATGCCCTGACCATTCACTGATTTGAATGCGCGTTTTAATTTTATTTTGTGCTTCAAGCAAAGCTGCTTTTAATGCAGGATTACTTTGTGGCTGTTCTAAGCTTTGGTTGATCAACGCCAATACATCGGGACGATTCGAATCCCCTAAAACTTTGGTCGCTTCGATCTTAGTAAACTCATCTGAGCTATTAAAATCTAAACGTGCTTTCAGTTGTGCCAAACGTGCTTTAACCGCTTCACTTTTTTCATTGAGATAGAGTTGTTTGATCGTTGCTACATCGAGCTCATCTAAATTATTTTCTAAAATGTCCACCGCAGCTAAACGTTGTGATGCATCATCAGAATTCAATTTAACTTTGGCTTGTCCAAAGTTCAGTGCCTTACGTAAAGTATTGACCAGCGTCACTTGAGATAAATCTGAGGGCCAAGTGTCGATGGCTTGCAATTGCGGATAACTTAATAATTTTTCATCGTTTTTTAAAATGTAAGTATGACCTGAACTATCGGTATATAACTCATTTTGATCAATATACGCGACCAATTGATCCAGTTGCTCAATACTGGCTGGCCATTGATTCAACATGGCACGGCGAGTAGCAAAGTCAGATTTAACAAAAGTTTGGATGGCATCCTGAGAAGTTGTAGACGTCACGGTTGTTGGTGAAGTAACTTCTGCCCATGCAGGATTAAACATGATCTGTGCCATGATGCAGAGCATTGCCAAAACATAGTGTTTCGCCATAAGACTCCCCTTATATTTTCTATTTAAACCAATCAACAAGAAATAAAACTAAGAAAAACCTGCTGCCGAAACAGCAGGTTGCATAGGAAAATTATTTAGGAATATATGGGCTCCAAGGCTCAGCTTTGATGGTTTGAGGCGTTTTATAAACCACATCAAATTGCCCATCACCACGAATTTGCCCAATCATCACAGGTTTATGTAAATGGTGATTGGTTTCATCCATTTTGAGGGTATAACCCGATGGTGCTGCAAAAGTTTGACCTGCCATTGCATCACGAACTTTATCAACGTCCGTTGTACCTGCTTTTTCAACCGCTTGTTTCCACATATTGATACCCACATAGGTCGCTTCCATCGGGTCGTTGGTCACAACTTTGTCGGCATTTGGAAGCTTGTACTCCACTGCATATTGTTTGAATTTATTCACAAACTCGGTATTTTTCGGATTTTTAACTGACATGAAATAGTTCCATGCCGCTAAATGACCCACCAATGGTTTGGTATCAATTCCACGTAATTCTTCTTCGCCAACTGAGAAAGCCATCACTGGAATATCAGCAGCTTTAATACCTTGGTTGCCTAACTCACGATAGAAAGGAACATTGGAATCGCCATTGATGGTGGAGATCACCGCAGTCTTTTTACCTGCGGAGAATTTCTTGATATTGGCAACAATAGTTTGGTAGTTGCTATGACCAAATGGCGTGTACTCTTCCATGATGTCTGCATCGGCAACACCTTTAGACTTCAGGAAAGCACGCAGGATTTTATTGGTGGTGCGTGGGTAGACGTAATCTGTACCGAGTAAAACAAAACGTTGTGCTTTACCGCCCTCATCACCCATTAAATATTCCACCGCAGGAATGGCTTGCTGATTCGGTGCTGCACCTGTATAGAAAATATTTTTAGACTGTTCCTGACCTTCATATTGCACTGGATAGAACAATAAACCATTTAACTCTTCAACCACAGGAAGAACCGACTTACGTGATACTGATGTCCAGCAACCGAAAATAACGGCAACTTTGTCCTGAGTAATTAACTGACGTGCTTTTTCAGCAAATAGCGGCCAATCTGATGCTGGGTCAACAATGACAGGTTCGAGTTTTTTACCCATCACCCCGCCGTTGGCATTGATTTCATTGATGGTCATCAATGCAGTATCTTTCAGAGAAGTCTCAGAAATCGCCATCGTGCCTGAGAGTGAATGTAAAATCCCCACTTTAATCGTGTCACCGCTTGCTGCAGGTGCAGCTTTCGTTTCAGTTTTTGTTTGTTCTGTTTTTTCTGCTGGTTTTGAACAACCGACCAGTCCTACCCCCATCATGGCTGCCATAAGAACGGACATTGATAATTTATTTTGCAGCTTGTTTCTCCCCACACATGGATATTGTGATTTTTACTGAGTGGAGTTATTCAATTTCTATGCCAACAATTTAAATCATTGTTTTATTTTAATATTTATAAGATAAGATAAATAAGAATCCAATCTTGTATACAACATTGCATACAAAAAGAACGAGATGAACTAAAATGATGCAGATTAATTTATCCTAAATATGGCTAGACCCTAGATAAAGAAAAGCCAAGCATGAGCTTGGCTTTTAATCTTTCAATTAAAAAGAATTAAACAACTATATCCGCTAAATTACCTTTCTGTTCTAACCAATGCTTACGATCACTCGAACGTTTTTTTGCCAGCAATTTATCTAATAACCCTGCGGTAAAATGCGCATCATCCAAATCAAGTTGGACTAAACGGCGGGTATTGGGATCCATCGTAGTTTCACGCAATTGACTCGCATTCATCTCACCCAATCCTTTAAATCGAGTGATTTGCGGATTTTTATTACCTTTCACTTTTTTCAAAATGCTTTCGAGTTCACTATCATCCAACGCATAATAAACATCTTTACCAATATCAATACGATACAGTGGTGGCATTGCGACAAACAAATGACCATCTTCAACTAAAGTCGGGAAATGTTTCACAAACAAGGCACAGAGTAATGTCGCGATATGTAGACCATCAGAGTCTGCGTCGGCAAGAATACAGATTTTGCCATAACGTAATTCAGATAGATCATCGCTACCCGGATCAACCCCTATGGCAATCGCAATATCATGTACCTCTTGAGAAGCGAGCACCTCATCCGAAGATACTTCCCATGTATTTAGAATTTTTCCACGAATCGGCATAATCGCTTGGAAATTCTTGTCACGCGCTTGTTTAGCACTTCCACCTGCCGAATCCCCTTCGACAATAAACAACTCACTGTCTTCACGCGTTAAACCGACACAATCAGCCAGTTTTCCGGGTAACGCAGGACCAGAGACGATCTTTTTACGCTCCACTTTTTTCGCTGCTTTTAAGCGACGCCCAGCTTTAGCAATTGCCATTTCAGCTAACTGCGTTGCAATCTCAGCATGTTGGTTTAACCATAAAGCAAAGGCATCTTTGGCAATATTCAGCACAATATTGGAGGCTTCACGACTGGATAAACGCTCTTTGGTCTGCCCCGAAAATTGAGGTTCTTGGAATTTCAGCGATAGAATGAAATTGACCCCATCCCAAACATCTTCTGCCGAAAGTTTCATATTACGTGGTAATAAATTACGTAATTCACAGAACTCTCGTAACGCCTCCGTGACCCCTGAACGCAATCCATTGACATGCGTACCACCTTGCGCGGTTGGAATCAGGTTGACGTAGCTTTCCTGAATCTGCTCACCACCCTCGACATTCCAACAGATCGCAAATTCACAAGCTGCTCGCTCTGCTTGTCCACTACTGACAAAGGCAGGATCAGGTAGAATCTCTCGATCCTCAAGTTCATCCATTAAATAGTCGACTAGACCATTTTCAAACTGCCATTCAATTTTTTCATTATTGATTTTATCGTCATAAATAATTTTTAAGCCCGCCGCTAAAACGGCTTTAGCTTTCAAATTATGCTTCAATGCTTTTAGTGCAAATTTTGGACTATCAAAGTATTTTGCTTCTGGCCAAAAGCGAACGGTTGTTCCTGTCGCACGTTTCGCAACTTTACCTTCTAACACCGATAATGGTGCAACAGGTTCACCTTGTTCAAACGCCATTTGATACAAGTTACCTTGGCGTTGTACCGCAACCTCAACGCGTGTTGATAAAGCATTCACGACAGAAATACCGACACCATGTAAACCACCAGAAAATTGGTAATTATCGGTACTAAATTTTCCGCCTGCATGTAATTTGGTCAAAATAATTTCGATACCACTTTGTCCATATTCAGGATGAATATCGACTGGCATACCTCGTCCATTATCTTCGACTGACAATGAACCATCTTCATAGACCGTGACACAAATTTGATTGGCATGTCCTGCAAGTGCTTCATCCACCGCATTGTCAATCACCTCTTGCGCCAAATGGTTTGGACGTGAGGTATCGGTATACATACCGGGACGACGACGAACAGGATCTAAACCTGAAAGAACTTCAAGGGATTGTGCCGTGTATTGTGTCACTTGGTCTGACTTCCTTATTAGAGGGCTGTCGATAAAAATCGGAGTACGAAAGGTAATTTTTCTTCAAAATCATCCATTGCATGATTACCATCAGCGTCGGTTAAAATCAATGCAGATGGCTGTGCTGCATTATAATAACGTTGTGCTTGACGATAATCCAAGACTTCGTCACCTCGTTGCAACAGTACAAGAATTTTATCAGCATGCTTTAACTTCGTGTCAGCAATTGATTGTAATTGCTGCAATTGGTCGGCATCGAGTGTCCATGAATCAGTGACTTTGAGTGGGATTTGTTCAATCCCGAATAAATCTTCGAATAACTGCCATGGTTGCATAGCAGGATTAATCAGTACAGCAGGGCATCCATATTTTGCGACAAGATATGTCGCATAGAATCCCCCTAAGCTACTTCCAACCAATCTCACTTGATCGAGTGGTAAACTTTCAATCAGCTTAGAAATATCTCTTAAAACGTGTTCAGGCGGTTTATTCAAATCAGGTAAATGCACATCAGCATGCTCAACATTTGTGCAATATTGTTCTAATTGTTGCCCCTTTTTTGACATGGGGCTGCTTTGAAAGCCATGTAAATAAATAATTTGCATACGCACCATAATAGACAACAGCTTGACTTATTATCAAATAAATCACATTATTTAGGTTAATAGATAAATAAATAACAATATAAATTACATTTAAGCTTGATATTGTCTGACACAAAAAACGATAGTGCACTCCGTTCATCAGTATTCTAAAAAAATTACTTATGAAACACATAAGATGTAAGCGTTTGTTGTAGTTTATCTAAAGAATATTAAGTCAATTACTTCAAACCTTCGGTATATATCAAGGATGGGGAAATCAATATGCCAAGTTTAACGCCTCTGCATGAAACCTACTGCAAATGGGACAGTACACCCCCGAGTCAGGCAGATGTTTTGGAAGGTTTGGCGCAAGTTGTGAGCACGAGCTTAAGTGGTGTTCACGAATTGGTGCAATTAGTGCAAACAGAAGTGTTACGGACAACACTTGGTTTAAGCGCACAAAAAGCTAAAAATTTACAGAAACTTCCACAGTTACAAAAATTTTATCAATTTTCTTATGACACATTACAGAAGTACGGTAGCAGTTTTCTTGCACCAAGTTTACGTCATATTATTGAAAAATTCCCTGTGCTGCATGATAAACCCCTGACACCAACACTGCATTTCGTGGTGGGTGCATTAAACGGGATTTTTGGAGACTTTTTCTTAAAACAACACAACCCAATGGCTTTACCTATGGTGCTTTATGATCATTATGGATCATTACAACAAGGTGAATTAACTGGTCGTATTGTCATTCTTACACATGGTCTGTGTATGAATCATCTCAGCTGGTCAAATAGCCGTTATGGTGGAATTGGTGAACGTCTGCTTGCGCAACGGGACAACAACACCATGTTATATCTGAACTACAATACAGGGCGTCGTATTTCTGCAAATGGTCGAAGCTTTGCCAATGTACTTGAAGATTTAGTACAACGAAATCCAAGAATCACCAGCATTGATTTAATCGGACATAGTATGGGTGGCTTGGTTTCTCGTAGTGCCCTATTTTATGGCAAACAGAATCTCTATCAATGGGTGCATATGGTTGAGAATTTAGTTTGTATTGGTTCGCCACATCATGGTGCGGCGCTAGAACGCTTTGGTTTTATTTTGCAGGATAAATTGGGCGCGTTCCCTTTTATTAGCTTAATTGGTCAACTGATCAACATTCGTAGTAATGGTATTTTAGATTTGCGTCATGGCAGTGTTCGAGATGACGATTGGGAACATAATAATGCACGTATTGGCTTTGCTGATGATAATCGTAAACCTGCACCATTACCCTCTCATATCAATACCTTCTTAATCGCAGGTACTTTAGAATTTGAGAAATTGCGTAATAAAGCACTCTCTGTCATTGGCGATTATTTGGTCAGTGTGGAAAGTGCGCTAGGTGAACATCAAAATCCACGCTTCCAACTTAAATTACCAGAAACCCATAAAGCCGTATTCTATGGTTTAAACCATTTTGAAATTCAGTACCATTCGAGTGTTGCTGAACAGATTACACGTTGGTTATATCCCGATGTTGACGAAGTCGTTGAGGAAGGTATCCAAACACATTTAATCAATGTTCCGAATAATTATACTTTTGATGATTTAGATGGCATCGTAGAAACCTGATGTCAGTCTTCTTGATCTAAAAAAAAGCCAACGTATCGTTGGCTTTTTTATTATTTAGCAACACTATAATGTCTAAACAACTGCCACAAACATACCAATAAGATCAAACTAAAATACAGCAACGACCACACGGGTAGAGATTGTCCTAAGAAAGTCCAATCTATTGCTGCACATTCGCCTGAACCTGAAAGCACTTCCTGAAATACCGCTTTCATTGGCAATGCATCAACTAAATAGTCCAAGCCTGGACCGCAACTTGGCACCTTATCAGGTGGTAAATGCTGTAGCCAAACATGACGAGATGCCACGCCCACTGACCAACCGATGGATAAGGTTGCTAATAGTGCATAAAAACGTTTAAAACCATTTGAAATCGGATTATGAATAAATGCGACTAAGGCAATCAATCCCATTCCAATTAAGCCAATACGTTGGAAAATACACAGTGGGCAAGGCTCTAAACCTTGCACATGTTCTAAATACAACGCAAACGAGATACCAATAATACTCGTTAGTACCAATAATGCACTAACTAAGCGGTAAGTCCATCGCATGGGAAGTCCTCTAAAATTTTAACGGTATTGTGCAAGATATTGTTCAAAGCTGATGTCGTTATCTTGTTCAAGTTGCGCCTGTTTTTGCAACGATGTTTGCGCTAATTCTGCAAAATATTGTTCTCTTTCTGCACTCAATTGATGTTGTTCATAACGATTGACATGTTGTTGAGCCATGACACTCCCGAAGCTCCATGTCCCACCATGATCCAAAGTATCTTTAATCACATGCGCGGAAAGCGTATTTTCAACATGATCTAAACGCTGCTGCATCACTTGGATTGCCTCAGAATATAACTGTGAACCATCCATTTGATCTAACAAAGTAGCGCAGTCTTGAATCGCATTTAAATGACGCTGTGCCCAATCATGCAGTGAAACTATTGTTTCACCTTCTATAATTTTAGCATCTACTGCACGTCCACGATTAACCACTTCAGTTTGATTATGATCAATTTGCTCTTGCTCTTCTGCAAACAAATCAGGACTGTCATTTAATAAACAATACAATGCTAAACTTTCAAGAAAACCCGCTGAAATTTCATCAATTCCAATCGCACTATAAGGGTTCACATCTACGGCACGTAATTCTACATAGCCAACACCACGATTCTTCAATGCTTGTGATGGGGTTTCACCTGCTTGTGGTACTTGTTTCGGACGAACTAGACTGTAGTATTCATTTTCGATTTGGAGCACGTGATCATTGATTTGAATCGGCTCACCCTGTTCATCATTTAAACCTAAATCGGTAAATTCAGGATAAGGGGTATGTACCGCTTTTTGTAATCCATCAAGATAATCGTGTAGATCGTTATAATGAATGCCTAATTCTTTTTGCGCTGAGTTTTGATAGCCTAAACGTCCCATACGCAAAGCTGTTGCTTCTGGTAAATATAATGTTCCTTTAACCAAAGGCTGCAAGTGATGCTCACGCCCTGTTAAAAAGCAACGACAAACCGATGGGCTTGCCCCTAACAGATACATAACCAATGGGGTAAGTCGGATAAAGTTCCGAATCAGGCCAAAATAGCGGTGACTACGGTAATCTTGCGGACTGAGTTGTTTTAATTCTGGCTTGGTTTCATGTTGTTGCAATACTGCAAACAATTGATCAGGAAAAGATAAATTGTAATGCACGCCAGAAATGGTTTGCATACGGCGGCCATAACGTACACCTAAACCATGACGGTATAAGGTTTTAAAGCGGCCAATATTAGAAGTGCCGTACTGTGCTAATCGGATATTTTCTTCATTATCATCCAACATACACGGCATGGACAGTGGCCATAATCTTTCGCCTTCTTCTAGCTGCTGATGTACCACGCTATGAATATCTCTTAATTCATCTAATGCAGCCGCGATGGTTGTTTTCGGTGTAGTAATAAACTCCATCAATGCTTCTGAATAATCTGTCGTAATATGCGGATGTGTTAGTGCAGAACCTAAAGCTTCAGGATGATTTTTTTGTGATAAAAATCCATTGCTTTGCATACGTAAACTTTCGCGTTCAATGCCGCGTAGCATCCCCTTTAATAGCGAAGCATCTACACAAGTCGGTATCACAGAGGAAGAATGTATGCTGGGTTGATTCATAATTTATATGCTCGCTTATTTAAGATCAGCCAACCACATAAATGGTCGCGACTTGGTTATTCTGCCAATTATAACGACAATTGTGATCTAGTCATCTGATTTAGTTTGGCAATTTTTATCACAATCTTGTTATATAAGACATGCTGAAATTGTGATTTTATTAAAAAATAAATCTTCCCATGAGCACTGAACTATGCAAGCAGAGGATATTCTTAATTTTTGGTTTAATCCTGAACACCGTTCACTTTGGTTTGCCAAAAGTGATGAATTTGATGCAAAAATTCGCGACCAATTTCAAATAATTCACCATCAAGCGATCCAAGCAGAGCTTTGGTCTTGGCGACACACACCAGAAGGTCGTTTAGCCGAAATCATTGTGTTGGATCAATTTTCTCGCAACTTATATCGTGATCAAGCGCAAGCTTTTGCCTATGACAGCATGGCATTGATGCTTGCTCAAGAAGCAATTAGTTTACAACTCGATGCTCAACTGAATCCCGAACAACGCTCATTTTTATATATGCCATTTATGCATAGTGAATCTAAATTAATGCACGAGTTTGCTTTAAAACTGTTCCAACGTTTAGGGAACGAAATTAATTTGAGCTTTGAAAAAAAGCATAAAGTGATTATTGACCGTTTTGGGCGTTATCCACATCGTAATGCCATCTTAGGTCGAAGCTCGACACCTGAAGAACTGACCTTTTTAACACAACCGAATAGCAGCTTTTAAGTCTCTCGTCTCCTGAGACATTGAACATAGGAATTGCAAAATGAAATCTTTATTCATATGTGCCCCTCTCCTTGTTACATTAACACTGGCAGGATGTGCAACTGTTCCATCAAAACCCAAAACCTTCGATCAACTGGGTCAATTCACCGCTTATCCATTGAATAACAAAACTTACCGCATTGGTTTCCAAGCAGATAATAATTTGAGTTATGGTACAGCAGAGGAAATTACTTTACTCAAAGCTGCACAAACTACAGTCAAAAACGGTTTCCGTTATTTTACCGTTGTTGATGATCCAAGTAATGCACGTCACAAGACACAACGCCAAGCTGTGATTTATCCGACACCCTCTTATTACCCATATGGTTATTATCGCCGACATCCTGCCTTTTGGCCTGACCCATTCTATGATATGCCTCAAGTGGTCAATCTTGATCCAATCCAAGTGTCGTATACTATCGAGTGTTTTCAGACTCAGCAGCAATCACCTGATGCTTTTGATGCGCAACTCATTTTGCAATCATTAGGGCAAAAATACGGATTGAGTCCAACAGGAGACGTGTTGCAGCCCCCTGCGCCACCTCAAAACAAAAAGTAAATTGATAAGGATGACTCAATGAATTCAGTCGAAGAAATTCACGTACCGAGCCTGCAAAGAAGTAAGTACTTCGCCACTATGGCATTGATCATTGCGGTTGTAGCATGGATTGGCTTAATGGTCGCGGCGCATTTTTTACCTGAATATAAATGGGTCATTCATATTTTTATGTTAGGTGCGGAAGCAGGTGTAGTTGGTGGGCTGGCTGATTGGTACGCTGTCACTGTACTTTTCCGCAATCCTTTTGGAAAAATGCCTTTACCCAAACTATTGCGTGACCATACCGAAATCATTCCACGGAATAAAGCGCGTATTGCAGAATCAATGGGGCGTTTTGTACAAGAAAACTTTTTATCTCCTCAAATTGTTGAACGCAGTTTAAAAAATGCTGACCTCAGTTTGGCCGTCGGTCAATGGCTAGCCAACCCTCAAAATAACCAGCAAGTCGTACAGATGATTCAACATACTGTACCGAAAATTTTTGAATTTGTGAGCCAAGATCAAATTGCCCACTTTGTGCAAAACAATAGTGTGCAATGGGTACGCAGTACCAAAATCAATAAACTCGCCAGTGAAATGTTACGTGCTGTTTTGGAAAATGACTTCCATCAAGACGTATTACAACGCGGTCTTGATCTGGCGCATGAGTGGATGGTCTCTCATCCTGAAAAGGCACGAGATCTATCACGTAAACTGTTCCAAGAATTAGGTGTTTGGAAACTAGCCAAAGGCGCAAGCTGGATTGGGATTGATGTGCAACAACGGACCATTGACTCACTGATTGAAAAAGTTGAATCGATGTTGGCCAACCCTGAACATCCGTGGCGGCAGGACATTGAAACCACCACGCATAATCTGATGTTGCAGCTTGCGGACAGCAACAGTGAAGCCAGCAAGCGCTTAAATCAGAGCAAGGATGATGTGCTGGACAGTCCACAGGTGCTGAACTTTATTAGTGGTGCTGTGGCAATTTTATGTGATGCGATTAAAACGGATTTAATGCAGGAAGATTCTGGTATTGCAACGAATTTACAGGCTGCGATACAACAGCTTGGTGAAAGCTTGATTCAGAATGAAAAAGTACGTCAGGTTCTGAATGAAAAAATGGTCGGTTTGGCAACCAACTTTAGCGAACAATATAGCGACAAGATCATCCGTTATATCAGCGAACGTATCCACGAGTGGGATTCACGCGAAATGATTGCCAAAATCGAAAGTGAGGTGGGTGGTGACTTACACATGATCCGCGTCAATGGCGTGATTGTCGGGGCGTTTATTGGCTTGGCACTGGGTGTGATTCGTGCCATTGTTGAAAATGTTTTATAAATAGCAACAGAACGATGGGGGAATTTGCTCCTCATCGTTATGCAGATTGCGCCAGTTGCTGTTTACTTTCTTGATAATAACGAATCAAAGTATCTGTATCTTGTTTTAAAAATGCAGTTAGATAGGCTTTCACTTGTACCAATGAAAGTTGTTTAAAATGAACTTTTTCTTTCGCCTGTCGTGTAACTAATCCAAATATTTGTTTTTTAGGGACAACCACTGGAATGTCTGTCTTGACGATAAAGTTAAGTTCCTGAGATGATCCGTAGGTATTCAATACGATTTCGATCGTCTGTTCTGTCTTTTCATCGGTAATGGTAAACGTTGGGCTAGCACCATCAAGCTGTAGCCAACGGCTTAATTGTTTTTTCCAGCCCATTTTATCAAAACGAGTTAATACCCCAATGGTATTCAGTGCCTCAAGCTGCTCTACATCTTTTAAATCAATATGATGTGGGTAGCGTATTTTTAGATCGAAACTGTCCATTACTCTATGTCCCATTTCACGATAATTGGTATTTAATTGAACCCCTCGATAGAAATTATAGCGCTTTACAGCAGCAACTAAAATAGCGTATCATCATGAAAAACAACAAATTTTTTAGACAATTTTCAATAAAAAATGACCAATTCCGTCACTATTGTTTTTATTCAGACACAATTCCAATATTTCTCTTGATCTGAAACACATGTTTCAAACCAATAAGAGACATATCTCTTTTTATTTAGAGATCGATAATTTGGAAAAGGCCGCTCTTTCTAGATACAATCAGTCCTAAATAAAACATCAATCAGGTTAAAAACCATGTTGCAGCTTCAGTCAAAACTCCCAAGCCAAGGCGTGACTATTTTTAGCGTGATGACTGAACTCGCACAACGACTGAATGCACTGAATCTGTCTCAAGGCTTCCCCGATTTCCCTGCTCCACCTGCATTGCTTGAAGCGCTGAGCCAAGCCACGCTTTCAGGTTATAACCAATACCCTGCGGGAGATGGTGTTTTAGTCCTCAGAGAACAACTGGCCAAACAGTTTTTACAACGAGATCAACTGCAACTCGATCCTGTCACCGAAATTACCATTACCCCTGGCGCAACCATTGCGATTTTTTGTGCCATTCAAGCCTGTATCCATGCAGATGATGAAGTGATTATTTTTGACCCGAGCTATGACAGCTATGCCCCTGCAGTACAACTGGCAGGGGGGAAATCCGTTCATATTCATTTAGAAGCACCAACATTTCAGGTGAATTGGCAAAAAGTTAAAGATTGTATCAATGCAAAAACTCGCATGATTATCGTCAATACACCGCATAATCCGACTGGTGCGATTTGGTCAGAACAAGACTGGCATCAACTGATTGAACTCATTCAAGATAAAAATATCGTTGTGCTCTCTGATGAGGTCTATGAACATCTCGTTTTTGATGGACAAAAACATTTTAGTGCACTGCAATTCCCCGAATTACGTGAACGCAGTTATGTAATCGGTTCTTTTGGAAAAAGTTATCATGTCACAGGTTGGAAAACGGGTTATTGCGTTGCAGCACCACATTTAATGCGTTTGTTTCGTCAAATATATCAATTTGCCAATTTTTGCGGAACCACACCTTGCCAAATAGCATTAGCGAACTATATGCAGCAACATCCTGAGCACGTTCAGGAACTCCCGAACTTTTATCAGGCAAAACGGGATCTTTTTAATACCCAAATTCAAAACTCACGTTTCCAATTTATTCCATCACAAGGCACTTATTTCCAAAATCTCGATTATAGTGCGATTCGCCCTGACTTGAATGATGTGGAAATGTGCCAATTCCTCGCAGAGCAACACAAAATTGTCGCGATTCCTATTTCCGTTTTTTATCAACAAGCGCCCGAGTCACTACGCCTGATTCGATTCTGCTTTGCCAAAACTGATCAGACTTTACAACGTGCAGGAGCAATCCTTGCAGAGTGTTGATCAACAAAAATAAACCGAACAATCATGACGTCAATATGACCGATGATGGTATGGTGAAAAAAATAGATGTTCAGGGATCAAGCATAAAGGAAACTGAATGACACCACGCCAACCTTTGGTCATGCAACCCAATCTCTGGAAAACATTTTTTGTTTTTCTGGTTCCCTTGATTGCCACCAATATTTTACAGAACTTATCAGGAACGATTAATACCATCTTTGTCGGTCAAATGATGGGAGTAGATGCGATTGCTGCGGTGTCTGTATTCTTCCCAATTCTTTTCTTTTTATTGGCATTTGTGATCGGGATCTCCGCGGGAACGACTGTACTGATTGGACAGGCATGGGGTGCGCAAAATCTTGAAAAAGTCAGAAGTGTGATTGGCTCTACCCTATTTATGACGTTGATTGGTGGCAGCATTATTGCTGTTTTAGGTTGGAGCTTTGCCGAGCATATTTTGCAATTATTAGGTACAGATCCTAAAGTCATGCACCTCTCTCTGCCCTATGTTCGATGGATGCTGGTGGGTAGTCCATTATTGTTTGTCTATATTATTTATACTTCGATTTTACGCGGTGTCGGTGATAGTGTTACCCCTCTAATTGCATTGAGCCTAACCAGCCTGATTGGTTTGGCGGTAACACCTGTTTTGCTCAAAGGCTATTTTGGATTCCCTGCTCTGGGCATTGTCGCGCCTGCTGTTGCAACAATCATGGGATATGCCGCAGTCCTTATTTTTCTGAGCTTCTATCTCAATTATAAGAACCATCCACTGAAAATAGATGCCCGTCTATTGAAAAGTATTCGTCACGATAGCAACCTAAGCAAACTAATCTTAAAGCTTGGTATCCCAACAGGCATCCAAATGGTGACAACTTCATTGGCAGGCTTAGTCATTATTGGTTTGGTTAATCATTATGGTGCACATGCGACCGCAGCATATGGTGCAGTGAACCAAGTACTCAACTATATTCAATTTCCAGCCCTCTCTATTTCAATTGCGGCTTCTATTTTTGCCGCTCAAGCGATTGGTGCAGGCAAACCCGAACTATTAGCCAAAGTCACACGAACCGCTTTGGGAATGAATGTCATATTTACTGGTAGTTTGATCACTTTGGCTTACTTATTTTCCAAATATTTAATGGCTCTATTTATTACCGATCACAGCGTCATTGAACTTGGGCAGCAGCTCTTATTTATTGTGTTATGGTCAATTTTATTCTTCGGTGCGAGTGCTATTTTTGCTTCAATCATGCGAGCTAGTGGAACCGTCAATGTTCCCATGATGATTAATATTCTCACTATTATTCTAATTGAAGTTCCTTGTGCCTATTGGTTTAGTTCGTTATGGGGCTTAACGGGCATTTGGACGGCTTACGCACTTTCTTTTGTCTGCTTATGTGTATTACAAGCCTCTTATTATCAGTTCGTTTGGAAGAAAACCAAGATCAAAGTCCTTATTTAAAAATTTCTTTGATCCTCAAATAAAAAAGCCATTCTTTAAGAATGGCTTTTTTATGCTTGAAACTTACATCATTTTCGTTGCAATCGCTGCAAGACGTTGATAACCCGTTGGGAATAAACGCTGGAATGTATCCACAACGCGCGCATCTGTACCAATCAGCAGACGGCGTTTGTCTTTCAATACCGCATTGAGAATTTGACGTGCCGCCTCTTCTGGTGGAGTACGCAGGAACTTGTCAAACTGCTTGATGGACTTGTTCGGGTCCATGCCCAGACTCTTCAGGCTGTCATTCATCTTCGCTGCTTTTGCGATATTGGTGCGTATACCACCTGGGTGTACACAAAGAGAACTTACGCCACTCTTTTCAATATCAAGCTCCTGACGTAATGATTCAGTAAAACCACGTACCGCAAATTTTGTTGCATTGTATGCAGATTGTGTTGGTTGCGAAGTTAAACCGAAAATACTTGAGATATTGATGATATGACCATCTTTGGTTTGCTTAATGAATGGTAAAAATTCTTTGGTGCCGTAAACCACGCCCCAGAAGTTGATACCTACGATCCATTCCAGATCTTCATAGCTTGCACCTTCCACAGTTGAGCCCAAGGCCACACCCGCGTTGTTGAAGATCATATTTACTGCACCATGATCATGTACCGTTTCCTGCGCCCACTGTTTCACCGCATCACGGTTTGAAACATCAAGCACCTTGGTGGTTACAGTCACTGGATATTGTTTTACCAGCTCAACAGTTTGCGCCAGTCCCTTTTCATTGATGTCACTCAATGACAAATGGCAGCCCTGTTTAGCCAATAAAACTGCGAGTTGCTGCCCAATCCCAGAACCTGCACCTGTGATCGCCGCGACTTTATTTTTAAAGTTTTTCATTGCCTATCCTTTGTATGAGATGCACATAGTTCGCCCCAATCCTGCGTTGTCATGTGCAGTTTAAGCTGTAACCAATATAATTTTGACAATACAGGTTGTCAATATAGTACAATGGACCTTTAAGACAAATGGCAATAACCAACACCTTACATGTCATAATAGGCCTATTTACATTTTATGGCCGAACATGGTTAAAAGAGACAAGGTGGATTTTCAAAATTTGGTTATGCCAGGTCAGCACAACATTGTTGAAATACAGATAACCATGATCTACATGATTTAAAGACTTTTTATTAAGGAACGGTTTTCTCAATGGCAACTCAAGATCGATCGATACGCAAGAAAAATACGACTGATAGTAAAGAACGTCAGTTCAAGGGTCTCTCCTTGACTGAGCGCAAGCAAGCACGCCGCGAAAAACTGATTGAGGCAGGCATTGCCATGTATGGCACACAGGGATTCTTCTCCGTGACGGTTAAGGATGTCTGTAATGAAGCCAAGCTGACTGAACGCTATTTCTATGAATCATTTAAGAAAAGTGAGGAACTATTTCAGACGGTTTTCCTGAAAATGATTGAGAAAATGCAGACCTGCCTGACCCAGGCGGTACTCATGGCTGCGCCTGAACCGAACAACATGGTCACGGCGGGATTGTCCGCCTTACTCAGTACCATTAAGGATGATCCACGCATGGCACGGATCATTTATATTGATGCCATGCTGGTGCAGGATTTACATAACCAGGCCACCATTCAGGAAACCCTGACCCAGTTTGACCGTATTATTCAGGGCTTCGTGATGATCACCATGCCCAATGCCCCACAGAGTGCTGAAGGAGTGTCTTTAATGGCAACAGGGCTGAATGGCTATGTCACGCATATCATTATCCGTTGGGTTTCCGAGGGCTTTAAGCAGCCACTGGAGGATGTTTTGGCGGCCTGCTGTGCAGTGTTCCAGTCCTTTATCGAGACCACAGCCAAAAAAAATTAAAGTCGTTTTACAGTTTTATGACAGATACAGCCCTAAAACCGAGGTAGAGTTAAGCAAATGAATTGCATGGTTTTATTGATCGTTTAACTATCATCATTTGGTCACCGCTCTGCCCCACAACTGTCACAATTTATTGCTAAATTCGACTTTATCAGCTCTTTTGCAATGATATTGTCATAATTAATCTTTGTAATAAGCCTGTCATAACTAAAAAACCATATTTAAGGGTATTGCGCTGTGAAAGATGACTATATTTTAATTGTCGATGATGAGCTACCAATCCGCGAAATGATCCATACCTCTCTGGATATGGCGGGCTTCCAGTGCCTACAGGCGGAAGATGCCAAACAGGCACACCAGGTCATCGTTGATCAGCGTCCTGCACTTATTTTGCTGGACTGGATGCTTCCAGGTGGAGTCAGCGGTGTGGATTTGTGCCGTCGCCTGAAACGTGATGAAAATCTGGCAGAAATCCCAGTCATTATGCTAACGGCTCGTGGGGAGGAAGACCATAAGGTACAGGGTCTCGATGCTGGTGCGGATGACTACATGACCAAACCATTTTCTACTCGTGAACTGGTTTCACGTATTAAAGCAGTGTTACGTCGTGCCAATGCGCTGAGCGGTGAAAAAGTGATTGATACCAATGGCTTAATGCTTGATCCTGTCAGCCAGCGTGTGAGTTTTGGAAACAGTATCCTTGAGATGGGGCCGACTGAATATCGTTTGCTTGCTTTCTTTATGACTCACCCTGAACGTGCATATACACGTGCTCAATTACTTGACCAAGTTTGGGGAGGCAATGTATATATCGAAGACCGTACTATTGATGTACATATTCGTCGTTTGCGCAAAGTGTTAGAACCATTTGGTGTTGATCGTTTTGTACAGACGGTACGCGGTACAGGCTATCGTTTCTCTACACGCGCTGATTTGGCAGCAGGTTAAAATCCTTTATGTATGAACCCTATCCCGTCCCTGAACTGGCACGTGAACACCAGCATTTTCGCTACAGCAGTTTATGGACGTTTGCAAAACAGGATTTAAGGCTGCTGCTGTTTTTCTTATTGATTGCAAGCTTGATTGGATTCGGGGTCGGATACTTCTGGAGCTGTGTTTTTATCGCGTTCGTGGTTTTTTTTGCCCTCCAGCTACGCTCGCTTTATCTGGTCAATGACTGGATTTCCAATCGCCCCTACGATGTGCCACCCAACCTCAATGGTATCTGGGGTGCATTGCTGTTCAATGTCTACCGTGCCCAGCGTCAGGAACGTATTGTTCAGGCGGAAATGGTCGGACTGATCGACCGCGCACAATCATCTCTGGTGGCGTTGGCTGAGGCAGTGGTTTTGATTGATGACCAGCATCAAATTGAATGGTGGAATCCCGCTGCGGAAAAATTACTGGGGATTAGCCCATTGGACCGAGGGCGTAACTTGCTGGCGATTTTACGCCAACCCAACTTTATTGAATATTTCAAGCATAGTGATCAGGCACCCGATGGCATTCGTCTACAGGTCAAAATGGATGAAGAACATTATGTACAGGTGAAACTGACCCGTTTTGGGGGTGAAAGTCGGTTGCTGGTCGCCTATGACATTACCCGCATGCACAATCTTGAACAAATGCGTAAGGACTTTGTCGATAACATCTCACATGAACTACGAACGCCATTGACCGTGCTCAGTGGCTATATCGAAACCTTTACCGATCAGGATGACATTACCCCACGCTGGAAACGTGCCTTTACCCAAATGCAGTCACAAACCAAGCGGATGAATGCATTGGTCAACGATTTATTATTACTCTCCAATTTAGAAAATAATAAGAAAGTGGCAAAAAATCAGATTATTGATATGGCCAATTTAATGAACCAGATCTTCGATGATGCCCGTGCCTATAATCTGGATTATGGTCATACCCTGAATCTGGATATTGATAGCCACTGTGACCTCATCGGTTCAGATATGGAAATTGCCAGTGCATTCAGCAACCTGATTACCAATGCCATTAAATACACCCCTAAAGGTGGCATTATCACCATTGGCTGGCATGAAGATGGTGATCACGCCTACTTTACCGTACAAGACACTGGTATTGGTATTAACCCCAAACACCTGCCTCGCCTCACCGAACGTTTCTATCGGGTGGACAGTGCACGTAGCCGCCAGACAGGGGGAACAGGTTTGGGCCTCGCCATTGTCAAACACGTGCTGATGCAGCATGGTGCACATCTGGAAATTAGCTCGAAAGAAAACGAGGGTTCAACCTTTACTGCGGTTTTTCCGAAAGAACGCTTGTACCGTATGATATAAAGAGCTACCCACGTTGTACCAAATGTAAAAAAGCCCGACATCCTGTCGGGCTTTTTTGTATTTCGCACTTTAGGTATAACTCCTGTCCTACCTCACGTCCTGATGCCTGAACTTATCATTTTTGTTTTATGTTCTGGAACTTCCTGTTCCTGATGGGTTCATAATAGGCAATTTTCTAGTGTATGAAAATGCGCCATTCACTGGAATTGGTGTAAGAAAAAGCGTACAGGGTTTTGTCTTATCCAATATTCTTTTCAAAACCTAACGACATCAATTGACGTAGTAGATAAATTCGTACTTTACTATAAATCACAGATAATTACATAATCATATTTAAAAAAAGGGGAAATTAATGAAAGTAATAATGATTAGAAGTCCAATGTCTGTGCTAGAAAAAGATCATATTGGATACGGTTGGACTAAAGTAAATTTTTCAAAATATGAAAATGCCACTGATGTAATTGCCAAAATTAATGAAGAATATACCAATGGTATTGGTAGACATTCCAATAGTATAAAAAGATTTTTTAACTTAACTACTGGAGATATTGTTGTCGTACCATTATCCAAAGCAATTGCCATTGGTATCGTAAATGGTAAAAAATCCTTTGATCAAAACCTGGCCAAGGCTAAAGCCTGCAATCTTATTTCAGTAAATTTCTTTAGAACTAATAATGGGCATATTCTACGAATACCTAGAAAATCCCTCACCCAAGGCTTTGAAAGTCGTCTAAAAGTAAGAAAGTCAAATACAAACCTGACTGATTTTAAAGAAGAAATTACTAGAATCATTGATTCTATAAAATCTAATGGTGCATATAAACAAGAAACATACCTGCTAGAGAAAATATCAGAAGCAGAGCAAAAATTTAAAAAAGATCTTCTTGACTCTATAACATCTGGAACAACCTGGTTGTCTGCTGGTGGAAATGGACTAGAACAACTGGTTAAAGAGCTTCTTGTTATTGAAGGTTATACGGCAACTATTCAACCTAAAAATCAATCTTCTGATATCTCTGATATAGATATTATCGCAAGTCGAGTAGACCGTTTTTCGGAATCTAATTTACTGATACAAGTTAAACACCATGCAAATATATCAGGTAGTCACGGACTTAAGCAATTGATGGCTTTCAACGATTTTGAGGATATGGAATACCAAAAGTGGTTTATAACTACAGCAGATATGACTGATTCATCATTGGATCTAGCTTCTCAAAACAACATTAGAGTTATGGTTGGTTCTGATTTTATTGATTGGGTTTATGAGAATATTTCGGATTTATCTTATGCAACAAAACAACAGTTAGGCATTATTGAAATACCACTACTTTTAAAATAGCCATACAACAATTATTTAAAAAAGCCCCTTAAAAATTTTCAGGGGCTTTTTTATCTGCAAATTTAAACCGAATGCCCCAACCGCTCACCCATCACCACAGTTGAATTGGCTTTAAACTGCTCTTCCCACACCATTTTATCTTTTTCAAATAAAACCACAGCAGTAGAACCTAAGTA
>ERZ650302.459-NODE-459-length-22285-cov-45.561808_pt1 | contig 22285 bp, 20 predicted proteins | sample MGYA00376238_ERZ650302 | MGnify/ENA primary metagenome ERZ650302 (study PRJEB26733, sample SAMN07839298) | wastewater metagenome | biome: urban; feature: wastewater treatment plant; material: waste water | place: USA: North Carolina | collected 2016-04-28 ... | reverse complement strand
GTTTCCGCCGTGACGCTCATCCGATGGCGATTATGGTCGGTGTGATGGGTGCATTATCTGCGTTCTACCACAACAATCTTGATGTCAGCAAACAAGACCATCGTGAAATCACTGCGATTCGTTTGATTGCTAAAGTACCTACCATCGCCGCAATGTGCTATAAATATAGCAATGGTCAACCATTCATGTATCCGCGTAATGATTTAAACTACGCTGAAAACTTCTTACACATGATGTTTGCAACCCCAGCGGATGTCAACTATAAAGTCAATCCAATCCTTGCAAAAGCGATGGACAAAATCTTTACCTTACATGCTGACCACGAACAAAATGCCTCGACGTCAACTGTACGTCTAGCAGGTTCTACGGGCGCTAACCCATACGCTTGCATCGCGGCAGGTATTGCGGCTCTTTGGGGACCTGCACACGGTGGTGCCAACGAAGCTGTACTTAAAATGCTCGATGAAATCGGCAGCGTAGACAACGTTGATGAATTCATGGAAAAAGTAAAACGTAAAGAAGTGAAATTGATGGGCTTTGGTCACCGTGTTTATAAAAACTTTGACCCACGCGCCAAAGTGATGAAAGAAACTTGTGACGAAGTATTGGGCGAGCTTGGCATCAAAGATCCACAACTTGAACTTGCGATGAGACTTGAACAAATCGCCTTGAGTGACCCGTACTTTAAAGAGCGCAACCTATATCCAAATGTTGACTTCTACTCAGGTATCATCCTAAAAGCCATCGGTATTCCAACCTCTATGTTTACCGTAATCTTTGCTTTAGCACGTACTTCTGGTTGGATCAGCCACTGGTTAGAAATGCACTCTGCACCTTACAAAATCGGTCGTCCACGTCAGTTATATACTGGCTACACACAACGTGATTTTGTGGCTGTTGACTATCGTAAATAATTTATATTATCTGATTTTTGTGGTTATTAAACGGATTGCATAGCAGTCCGTTTTTTTTGCTCAAAAAACCGGAACGGCTAAAATTTTACTTTAGTTTACAATGACATATATGCTCACAATTTGCTAATATTTTTGTCGGTTACAGAGTTGACTAGAGATATCTTTTCATCCATATTAAATGAACTTTATTCTACTAATAGCGAGTGATCTATGCGTCTAGTTCCTCATGCTTCACTGTATTTAATGACAGGTCTGGCAATGGCTAGTGTCGTTGTTGTCACAGGCTGTAGCAAAAATCCTGAAGCCGAAATTTCGCCAACCTCTGTTCCCACCAGTGCGGAAGTAAGTAATAATCAAGTAAGTACGGATGAAAAGCTCGGTACTAAATGGGGCGATGAAGTTGAGTCAAAAACCACTGGGGTGGATATTACTCGTATGACTACTGATCCGATTGAAGAAGTCCAAGTGCATTATGCGAACAAAGATTTTAAAGGCAAATCATTAAATGATATCTCAATGCAAGCGGGACAAATTCGGTTTACCATTGAAAGTGATAGTGGTGAGCGTTTGCCATTATATCGTGCCGGTCAAAGCTATTATGTAGCAGGTAAAGCAGGACAAAGTTATCAACTACACTATCGTAATAGTAGTGATAAAACTTATGAAATTGTTGCCAGTGTGGATGGCATCGATGTATTAGACGGTAGTAGTGCTTCACGCAGTAACTCAGGTTATGTACTATCGCCACATGATGATTTGACGATTGAAGGCTTTCGCAAAAGTGAGGATGCAGTAGCGTCTTTTACCTTTAGCAATCCAGAAGACAGCTACGCCAATCATAACGCTCAAGGTTCAATTGACAATACCGGCGTTATTGGAACAGTCGTGTATGAAATTGAGCCTATTGATTTGCCAAAACCAAAGAAAACTTTTGCGCCAGAACCGACGACCAAACCCAATGCGTTTCCAGCTGATAAATAATAAACTGATAAATAAGAAAAAAAACCCCAATATCTCATTGGGGTTTTTCGTATCTATGCGTATTTATGATAGATAACAAATTACTTATAAAACGCATTGGCAGTATAAGTATGGTCAGTCTCATCAATCACTTGGGTTAATTCTGGTATTTGCTGTTTTAGCGAGACTTCAACCCCTTGTTTTAGGGTCATATCAACTGCAGAGCAGCCCTGACAGCCGCCGCCAAATTTGAGCACTGCGGTGATACCAACCCCTTCTTCATGTACCAAATCCACTAATTGCACGTTACCCCCATGCGCCGCTAGATTTGGATTGATTTCCGAAGATAACACGTAATTGATACGTTCCTCTAGGCTCGCATTTTCACCCAGTTTTGGTACTTTTGAGTTGGGCGCACGGAATGTCAATTGACCGCCAAAACGGTCTTTATTGTAATCAATCACTGCATCTTGAAGATAAGGAATAGATGGGGTGTCTATATAAGCGGTGAATGTCTCATAATCCAATTTTAAATCATCAGGATTGTGTTCATCTGGCTGGCTATATGACATACAACATTCTGCTCGCGGCGTGCCGGGATGTTCAACAAAAATACGCACGCCTATGCCGTCAGTATTTTGTTTTGCCAACAACTCAGTCAGATAACCTTGCGCTGAATCGGTAATTTTGATATTTGTGGTTTTTTCTGTATCGCTCATATGTCACCCTAGCTTGTCATCAATTTTTACCCATATTTTAGCATAAACTTGAGTAATTTACTCGGATTTTATTGGGGGTGGTTTTTTGGCTTATCAAGGGTCGTCACAATATTTTTTAGTCAAGATAAAACTTTAATCTAGCCACTATCTTCAACCAAAAATCTTTAACCAAAAATAACTTGGCATTGATTAAAAGTTTAGGCAAGATAGTTAAAAAAACATGCTTTATCACCGAACTTTATCACCAAAACGCTATTGGATAGACCGAGGGCGTTATCATTCGCAAGGAGTTTGCGTCATGCCAAATAAAACGACTGACACTATCATGGTTACTAAAAACGACATCACGGTTACTAAAAACGACGTTACCGAGGATAAAGGGCGTTTTAGCACACCCAAAAATAAAATAGGTTATCAATATGACTATTTGGTGTTTATCGGACGTTTTCAGCCGTTTCATTTAGGTCATAAATCGGTTGTCGATGAAGCATTAAAGCTTGCTGAAAATGTGATTATGCTTATTGGCTCTGCCAATTTGCCAAGTAGTATCCGCAATAGCTTTAGTGTCGAAGCACGTAGCCAGATGATTTTGGGCGCTTTTGACAAAAAAGAGGCCAAACGTATTCATTGTGTCGGTTTGGATGATGCCTTATACAATGACACCAAGTGGCTTCAATACGTGCAGCAGTGCGTGAAGTCAGTCACCGGCGACTTAAACGCCAATATTGGTCTGATTGGACATTCAAAAGACAGTTCATCGTATTACTTGTCACTTTTTCCAAATTGGCAGTCAGTGGCTGTGCCCAATTTTCATGAGTTGTCTGCCACCCCAATTCGCGAAGGCTTTTTGCTGGGTGCCGATCCGCTAACCGACGCGGTACCGCAATCGACAACCGATGTCATGAAGGCATTTAAAAAGACCGAAGCATTTAAACGCCTACACGAAGAGGCTGGCTTCATTGATAAATACAAAAAACAATGGGAATCAAGCCCCTACCCACCCACCTTTATGACCGTTGATGCCGTGGTCATTCAATCAGGACACATTTTATTGGTGGAGCGTCGTGGTATGCCAGGTCAAGGACTATGGGCATTGCCTGGTGGCTTTATTGACCCTAAAGAGACGCTATTTGACGCCTGTATTCGTGAGCTACGTGAGGAGACACGGTTAAAAGTGCCTGAAGCGGTTCTGCGCGGCTCACGCCATAGTCAACACACCTTTGATGACCCGTATCGCTCAGCTCGTGGTCGCACCATCACCCAAGCGTTTTACTTTGTGCTCAAAAATGACCCTAAAGGCTTACCATCGGTGAAAGGTGGCGATGATGCCAAAAAAGCGTTTTGGCTACCCTTGGCTGAATTAAAAGCCGATAAACTGTTTGAAGACCATTATGCCATTATTTGTAAAATGGTGGGTCTCTGATTTTTTCCCACCAAACTGATAGACGGTTTGGTTTAACCTGCGCAAGCAATCACCAGAGGAGTTCTGTGATGTTTAGTCAAAATTTTGACAATTTTATTTTAAATACCGATAGCTATAAGACGTCGCATTGGCTGCAATACCCGCCAAATACCGAGTATGTATCTAGCTATATTGAAGCGCGTGGCGGCAATAGCAACTTTGAAAATGTGCTATTTTTTGGACTACAAGCTTTTTTAAAACAGTATCTTACCAAACCCATTACCAACGCTGATATAGATGAAGCCAAAGTGCTACTTGCTGCTCATGGCGTACCGTTTAATGAAGCAGGCTGGCGACAATTAGTCGCCAAACATGGCGGTCTATTACCACTTCGCATTCAAGCGATACCAGAAGGCATGGTGGTACCAACGGGTCAAGTGTTGTGTCAGGTGGTGAATACCGACCCTGAGTTTTACTGGTTGACGAGCTATATCGAAACCACGCTATTGCGCGCTATTTGGTATCCTAGTACTGTGGCAAGCCTTTCTTATTATTGTAAACAAATCATCAAAGCAGGCTTGGAAAAATCGGCTGATAACTTAAATAATCTACCGTTTAAATTGCATGATTTTGGCGCCCGTGGGGTGTCTAGCCTTGAGTCGGCTGCACTCGGCGCTCTTGCGCACTTGGTAAATTTTTCCGGTACGGATACCTTAAGTGCGATTGTGGCTGCCAATCGTTGGTATGGTATGCAAAATGACATGACGGCTTTTTCCATTCCTGCAGCAGAACATAGCACTATGACCACTTGGGGACGTGAGCATGAAGCAGATGCCTATGGCAATATGATTGCCAAATTTGGCGGTGAAGGTAAAACTTTTGCGGTAGTGAGTGATAGCTACGACTTATGGAATGCCATTGATAATATTTGGGGTGGTGAGCTAAAAGAAAAAGTGGCACAAACAGGTGGCACGTTAGTCATTCGCCCTGATAGTGGCGATCCGATTAAAGTGGTGCGTGAAGCCCTGCAGCGCCTTGCAGCAAAATTTGGCACTACCACCAACTCAAAAGGCTACAAATTACTGCCAAGCTATGTGCGACTCATCCAAGGGGATGGTATTAATCCCACCAGCATGGGTAAAATAATTGATGCGGTGATTAAAGCCGGGTTTAGTAGTGACAATATCACCTTTGGGATGGGTGGCGGGCTACTGCAACAAGTCAACCGCGATACTTTGAATTTTGCCATGAAGACCAGCAGCGCACGGGTGGACGGTTTTTGGCGAGACGTGTATAAAGACCCGATTACCAGTGTGAGCAAACGCAGCAAACGCGGGCGTTTAGCCTTGGTCAAACATCAGGGTAGTTATATGACGCTTCGCGAAGATGAGCTTGCCGAGCAAAATAATTTATTGCAGGATGTATTTTTGAACGGTGATTTATTAGTTGATGATACGCTAACCGCAATTCGTCAACGCTCATCGGTAAAATCATAATTGAACTTGTCGCAATCTCAACAGCCGTCTTTATCAGACGGCTCTTTATCGTTAAAGCTAATTGACCCCTGCCATTGCCAAATATTTTTGGTGCAACTGTTCAAGTTTTAAATACAAATCGTCTAAGCTACCATTGTTGTCGACAATATCATCGGCTTGTTTGAGTCTGTCATGACGCGACAGTTGATTCGCCATAATATTTTGAATACGTTCAGGTGTTTGACCATCCCGTTGACTGGCGCGCTCAATCTGCAGGGATTCATGACTATCGACCACCAATATTCGATCACACAGATTGGCTAACCCTGCTTCGGAGGCTTCTAATAGTAAGGGTGCTACCAAAATTACATAGGGCGACTGGGCAGCTCTTAGTAATTCTTTGGCACGGCTGCGAATGGCAGGATGGGTAATTTGTTCCAAATCCATTAACGCTTGCGCACTGCCAAACACATGCTCTCGCATGGCACGGCGATTAAGCTCACCTGCCTCATCAATCACCCAGTCACCAAATTTGGCGACAATTTTTTTTAGCGTTGGTGAACCTTTGGCAACGACTTCACGTGCCAATACATCGGCATCAATAATGACAATTCCATGCTCAGCAAACCAACGGCTCACTTGTGATTTACCACTACCGATGCCACCTGTAAGCCCCACTACCAACATCGCAATCCCTCCTTGATTCACGGATAATTGACCCATAAATGACGTCATGACATTTTGCCTAGATACCACGACATTATTGATTGCCCATACAAAAGTGCTATCATGCCAGCAATGGCGATATAGGGTCCAAACGCAAAAGGTTTACTCTCACCTGAGCGCTTCATCAATATTACACCCACAACCGAGCCGACAAACGCAGATAAAAGCACAATTAAGGGTAGCATCAAAGGCCCTAGCCAAGCCCCCAAAGCCGCTAATAATTTAAAATCGCCATGCCCCATCCCGTGCTTGCCCGTAATCAGCAAAAACAGTTGATACACAATCCACAGGCATAAAAACCCAAACACATAGCCAAAAATAGCCGCTGTGGGACTGACAAACAAGCCAAAGGCATTGACGAATAATCCTAATCCCGCTAACGGCAATGTAAATCGGTCAGGCAACAATTGGGTATCAAAATCAATGCCTGTCAAAGCCACTAATGTCCATGTGAGTGCTAATCCTGCCAGCGCTTGCCAAGTAACACCAAATTTCATCACTACCAACACAGACAAAATAGCGGTGATGATTTCTACAAGCGGATAACGATAACTAATGGCGTTATGACACTGACTACATTTTCCTTTTAGCAGTAGCCAGCTAATAACAGGCATATTTTCAAACCAACGTATTGGATGCCCACAATGCGGGCAACGAGAGGCAGGACGGCTTAAGGTCATGGATTCATGATTATCAATAACGGTTTCTGGATGGAGCAATAGCTGGCATTCGTTCTTCCACTGCTGCTCCATCATCAAAGGCGTGCGATAAATCACCACATTGAGAAAACTGCCCACACATAATCCCAATAAAGCTACGATAATCAACGTCAGCCATTGCGACTGCTGTAATAATAATACAAAATCTAGAATCAATGCCATGATTGTTAGCCCACCACCGAGCCCATTTGGAAAATTGGTAGATACATGGCAATCACTAGACCCCCTACCAGCACCCCCAAAACCGCCATAATCATCGGTTCCATCAGACTTGTTAACCCATCTACGGCGTTGTCCACTTCGTTTTCATAATAAGTCGCCACTTTATCAAGCATCTCCTCTAGACTACCTGACTCCTCACCAATACCGACCATTTGGATAACCATACTGGGGAAAAGATTAGTAGAACGCATCGAAAACTGCAGCTGTTGACCCGTCGCAACATCGCCTTTAATTTTTTGCGTGGCATTATAAAATACCACATTGTTGGTTGCCCCAGCGGTTGAATCTAACGCATCAATCAGCGGCACACCTGCCGCAAAAGTGGTAGACAAGGTACGGGAAAAACGGGCAACCACCGCTTGATAAGCAATATTGCCAAAGATTGGTAATTTTAAGGTAATTCGGTCTAAAAAATCATTAAAGGGCTTACTACGTTTTTTAGCTTCAGAAAAACCAACCACAGCGCCTGCAATGCTAAATAGCAATAACCACCACCATTTTTGCATCCACTCCGACATACTGACTACCATCCGGGTAAACGCGGGTAACTCTGCGCCAAATGAATTGAATAAATCAGCAAATACCGGTACCACTTTGACCAACAAAATAATGGTAACGATAATCGCAACCACGATAACCGCAATCGGGTATTTCAAGGCTTTTTTAATTTTTGCTTTTAGTAGCTCGCTTTTTTCTTTGTACGTCGCGACACGCTCAAGCATAGTTTCAAGCGCACCTGATTGCTCACCTGCCTCTACTAATGAACAAAACAGGTCATCAAAATATCTAGGATGTTTGCGCAGCGCAGCAGCAAAGGTGCTACCTGATTCCACTTCTGATTTGACACTAAGCACCAACTCTTTCATTGAGGGGTTATCGAGCGCATCTGCAACAATTTCAAACGACTGAGTAAGGGGGACGCCCGCTTTCATCATTGTAGCCAACTGCCGCACAAAGATAGCAATATCAATTGCCTTGATGCTTTTTTTCATTTGAAAAATAGGCTTAGGTTTTTTCTTAATCGTCTTGACTTTGATGCCTTGCTTGCGTAGTTGCGCTTTTGCCAGCTCAATATTGCGGCTGGTGGTTTCGCCTTTGACTTTTTCGCCACGGCGATTGACCCCATCATAGACAAAGTCTAATAACATTTCTGTTTGGACTTTTGCCATACCCTTAACCCCTTAATATCTCAACTAATCTTCAATAAAGACGGATGAAAAACGCACTATTCGCTAGTAACACGATACATCTCTTGGATACTGGTCGTGCCTTTTAGAACCTTTAAAATACCAGAGCGCCTTAAATCTCTAAACCCTTGCTTTAAGGCAGCGTCTTTAATCTCAATAGCGTTGCCGTCTTCCATAATAATTCGGGCAATCTCTGGTGTTACTTTCATCACTTCATAAATACCAACACGTCCTTTATAGCCATCGCGGCATTCAGCGCAGCCAACGGGCTCATAAATGACATTGCTGGGATTTGCCAAATCTTCTTCCATAAAGCCCATTTCAAGCAGGCTATTTTTTGGCACATCTGTCGGTTTTTTGCAGGATTTACACAGGCGACGGGCTAAGCGCTGTGCGATTACCAAATTGACTGAGGTGGCAATGTTAAAGGATGCCACACCCATATTACGCAGACGCGTTAAGGTTTCTGGCGCTGAGTTGGTATGCAAGGTTGACAGTACCATATGCCCTGTTTGTGCAGCTTTGACAGCAATTTCAGCCGTTTCCAAGTCACGAATCTCACCGACCATCACAATATCAGGGTCTTGACGCAAGAATGATTTGAGCGCATTAGAAAATGTCAAGCCAACTTTATTATTCACGTTGACCTGATTGATGCCTTCAAGGTTAATTTCAACGGGATCTTCTGCGGTGGAAATATTGGTCTCAACTGTGTTTAAAATATTAAGACCCGTGTACAAGGAGACGGTTTTACCCGAACCAGTAGGGCCGGTAATCAATAACATCCCTTGCGGTTTTGCCAGCGCATCCATAAATAGCTGCTTTTGGTCCGGCTCATAGCCGAGTGCATCAATGCCAAGCATCGCTGATGATGGGTCTAAAATACGCAGTACAATTTTTTCACCAAATAAAGTTGGCAGTGAGTTAACACGAAAATCAATCGCCTTATCCTTGGAAAGTTTTAACTTGATACGACCATCTTGCGGCACGCGGCGTTCAGAGATATCCATTTGTGACATGACTTTCAGGCGGGCAGCAATTTTACCCGCTAGCTGCGTCGGTGGATTTGCCATTTTTTGTAACACCCCATCAATACGAAAACGCACGCGATAAGATTTTTCATAGGGTTCAAAGTGTAAGTCTGAGGCGCCCATGGTAATGGCTTTGATGAGCATCCCATTAACGAACTTGACGACAGGCGCTTCATCACTGACATCTAAATGACTGGTGGCACTACTGTCTTCATCGGCGCGGGTTTCATCAAACTCCACCGCTTCCATATCATCAAAATCAGCTAAATTGGTGGTAGTAAAGATTTTTTCGATGAGTGATTTGATTTTGTGGTGTTCGGCAACCACTGTTTCTACCGTAAACCTTGTACCGAACCTCAGTGCATCTAAAGCATCTACCCGCGTTGGGTCACTCATGGCAACAAATAAGCGACTACCTCGTTGGAAAATCGGCAGAATATTAAATTCGCGAATAATTTTTTCATCAACCGCTTCTTTTGGAATATAGTTGACATTGATGGCATCCAAATCAATGAGTGGGTCGCCAAATTCTCGCGAAATTACCCACGCTACCGCGTCAGCTTGCGCAAGCTTATTGTCAACCACATAGGCGATTAAATTTGTTTTTTGCTGCTGCGATTCTGCTAATACTTTTTGCATTGCCTCTTCGCTAATTAGTCCTTCATGCACTAATCGCGAGGCAATGCCACCAAAACTAGGAAGGGATGCTGCCATCGTTTTTCTCGTTTACTCAATATTTATTCAAATGGGCTAATATTTGTTAGTGTAAACTATTCATTTATATATTAACAAATCATTCTCGACAAATCCGTGAATTCAACGATAAATAATTTTTTATCGCATTTTATCTCCATCCATCAACCTTCATAAAACTGTTTTATACTTTATCCCTTCTGCAAACATCTCACTTTGCGTAACCGAATAATTTATTCGGCAAATCGCGGCAATTGCTTATATAATACGTACCATTTTACGCCTGATATTTTAAATATTCCTATTTTCATATCTTGATATTTTTAAATGGTGATGTTTTACATCATGATATGTTAAATAGCGTTACTTATATTTTAATGTTATCTTGACATTTATACTTTGCAAATTCATAGATAACCACTTACCTCAATTGACAGGGACATTATGAAAGCATCTGATTATGTAGCAAATTGGCAGAATTCTTGGGTGATTGCTAATTGGAAAATGAACCCTACCACACAGCTGACTGTCACAGCCCTCATGACCGATTTGCAGCAGCAGATACCTGCAGATGCACTGCAAAGCTGTAACGTGGTTGTCGCCCCGAGTTTTATGCATTTATCGACCACGCAACAAGCCATCCAACATGGATCATTGAACATTGGACTAGCTGCGCAAAACTTATGCGCACAACACGCTGATAAAGGCGCGTTTACTGGGGAAGTTTCGGGTGCTCAGCTCAAGGACGCTCAGGTAAATTATGTTTTAGTCGGACATTCAGAACGCCGTCAATATTTTAATGAAGATGACGCTTGTTTAATCCAAAAAATTCGCAATGCCTTTGAACATGATTTAACCGTTGTTTTTTGTATCGGTGAAACACAAGCCCAGTATGAGCAAAATCAGACCCAAGATGTGCTAGCAGCGCAATTAATGGTAGTTAAACAACTAGCCGCCGAATTTGCTAATACCCAATCTGAAAACGCCCAATTGGGTAACTTAGCATCGCGATTGATTATTGCTTATGAACCTGTTTGGGCAATTGGTACAGGTAAAATCCCAACGATACAAGAAGTACAAAACATTCATGCCTTTATCAGCACCACCTTAACGGACATCGATGCCTCTTTAGCCACCACACCGATATTGTATGGCGGCAGCGTGAAAGCGGATAATGCCGCAGAAATCGCCCAATGCCCAAATGTAAATGGGGTATTGGTAGGCGGGGCATCACTAGACGCGACGAGCTTTACACAAATTATTCAAGCATTTGCCCAAATTTAAGGTAAAATATCACCCATTTAAAATTTCTTACTTTTGCCACTGACAGCGTTCTTGTTGGGCATTAGTGCTATCAAGTTTTGTAGAGATAAGTATGTATAATGCAATTTTAGTGGTTCATATCATTGTCGCGATTTCAATGATTGGTCTGATTTTGGTTCAACATGGTAAAGGTGCCGATGCGGGCGCTTCATTTGGTGCAGGCGGTTCGGCAACCGTATTTGGTGCGTCTGGCTCTGCCAATTTTTTGACGCGCTTGACGGCGGTTTTAACGGCAATCTTCTTTATCACCAGTATGACACTGGCAGTATTTGCTAAACAGCAATCGCTATCTAGCCGTACCCTTGATACCAGTCTAGCGACTAATACTGCGCCTGCAAGCCCTACACCAACGACGCCTACACCTGCCAAATAAGTCATTAAAAAAAATGTTGCGTTATTGGTAGTTTTGACCTAGAATACAGCGTCTATTTTAGAGTGTTGTTATTTAAAAAAACAGCTTGGTTAAAGTAGTTTGGTTTTTTGCGATTGTGGTGGAATTGGTAGACACGCTACCTTGAGGTGGTAGTGCCGCAAGGTGTGAGGGTTCGAGTCCCTCCATTCGCACCAACTAAATTAATTTTAAATAACTGTTGACAAGGTTAATATCTCACTCTATAATACGCTCTCTAAATTGTTGCGGGGTGGAGCAGTCTGGTAGCTCGTCGGGCTCATAACCCGAAGGTCGTTGGTTCAAATCCAGCCCCCGCTACCACTTTTCTAGTAGCATTGCTTTGGTATCATTACTAGAAAAATCAATTTAGACACACTTTTATTGATTTAAAAGCCCACCAATTAGTTTGTGGGTTTTTTTGTATCTGTTGGTTTCGAAAAAACTTAAGTTTTGCTAAATTAGCGGTTGCGTTTTAGTAATGTGCCATTTTTAAAATCAGCTTTTAAAATCAACAAAGTTAATAATCAACTCTAAAGGATATCATGAAACTATCAACGAAAGTTGCTGAACTGACCCAGATCATTGAGCCAGCAGTAACTGCCTGTGATGTGAGCTTGTGGGGTATTGAATTTGTACCACAAGGTCGACGCTCTCTTCTTCGTATTTATATTGAAGCCCTACCTGAAGACCGTGCCGAAGGCAAACAAGTCACCATTGAAGACTGTGCTGCGGTCACCCACCAAGTCGGTGGTGTGTTGGACTTGCACGACCCGATTGCAGGCGAGTATTTACTTGAGGTGTCTTCACCCGGTTTGGACCGCGCGTTTTTTTCTGCTGAGCAGCTGCATGACTATGTGGGGCAAACCATCAGCTTACGATTGATTCATGCAATTGGACAAGGTAGTGATAAGCGCCGTAAAGTAACAGGCGAATTAGTCAATATTGACGAGCGCCAGTTGACAGTCAAAACCGAAAACGATCAAGTCAATGACCAACTTTTAGCCATCGAGCTTGATAATATTGATAAAGCCAATTTGGTCTACCAATTTTAGCTTTTAAATTTGGGGTTAACGCCTTTTTTACGCTATGTCTTCTAGCTAACTTTCTTCTAGCTAAAAGCAAGATTTTAAAGAATAAAGTCTAGAATGACTTAAATTATAGGTGATTACATGAATCGAGAAATTTTAACGGTCGTTGAAACCGTCAGTAATGAAAAAGGCTTAAATCCTGAAGATATTTTTGAAGCGATTGAGCAAGCCTTGGTGGTATCGACCAAAAAGAAAGTTTATAGTGAGCAGCCTGAAGTTGCCGTTCGCGTGCATATCAATCGCAAAACGGGTGACTATGACACTTACCGTTATTGGACAGTAGTGGCAGATGAAGATCATGAAATGCCTGCCTGTCAGCTAGCGATTAGCGATTTGGATGAAAACGAGTGGAAAATCGGCGACGTCAAAGAAGAACAAATCGAATCCATTGAATTTGGTCGTATTGCTGCTACCCAAGCCAAACAAGTCATTATTCAAAAAATCCGTGAAGCTGAACGTTCACTGGTGGCAGATGCGTTTGAACATCGTATCGGCGAGATGATTACGGGTGAAGTCAAAAAACCGGCGCGCGATGGTTATATCATTGATTTGGGCGATAATGTCGAAGGCTATCTACCACGCGATAAAATGTTGCCGCGTGAGCAGCTACGCATCAAAGGTCGTATCAATGCGATTTTAGAGCAAGTCAATCGTGATAACCGTGGTGCTCAGCTCGTATTATCTCGTACCTCACCACAAATGCTGACGGCACTGATGCAAAAAGAAGTACCAGAAATTGCTGAGCAAATCATTGAAATTCGTGATGTTGCGCGTCAACCTGGCTTACGTGCTAAGATTTCAGTCAAAACCAATGACCATCGTATCGACCCTGTCGGTGCTTGTATTGGTATGCGTGGCACCCGTATCCAAGCCGTGCAACAAGAGCTTGAAGGCGAGCGTATCGACGTAGTGGTATGGTCGGATGATGCGGTGCAGTACATTATCAGCGCTTTGGAACCTGCCGATGTCGATCGTATTATTCTTGATGAAGATACCAAAACGGCAGATATCATCTTTGCCACTAACGATCAGTTGGCCCGTGCGATTGGCTCACAAGGTCAAAACGTGCGCCTTGCATCAGAATTAACAGGCTATCGTCTTAACATGATGCTCGAAGACGAGTACAATGCTCAACAAGAATCAGAAACCAAAGTGTATCGCGACCTATTCTACACACGTCTTGAAGTCGATGAAGATTTGGCACAAGCCTTGGTAGATATTGGATTTACCTCACTTGAAGAAGTTGCGTATGTCCCTGCTGAGACTTTCTACGACATCGATGGGCTAGATGATGACGCCATCGACGCAATCCAAGAACGTGCCAAAGAAGCGGTGATTGCCGATGAATTGGTCAAACAACAAAATATTAAAGAGCCAAGCCAAGAGCTTCTAAACCTTGAAGGCATGACTCAAGCATGGGCCTACAAGCTTGCCGAACGTGATGTCATCACCGTCGACGACCTTGCCGAACAAGCCATCTTTGATATCCAAGATATCGAAGGTCTTGATGAAAAGACCGCAGGTGAGCTTATTATGAAAGCCCGTGAATCATGGTTTAATTAAAAAAGGTGTATGAATGGCAGATAAAACCGTAAAAGAACTTGCAGCAATGACCACAACGACCGTTGAAGCAATTAATAATCAACTGGTCAAGGCAGGGCTGTCTGCGCGCGGTGACAATGACATCGTCACCGATAGCGAACAACAAAAACTGGTCAGCTTTTTACAACAAAGTCATGGTCAAAATGACAAACCTCGGATTAGCTTAAAAAGCAAAACTACTTCTACTGCGCGTGTCACAGGCACTTCTGGTAAAGCCAAAAGTGTCAATGTCGAAGTACGCAAGAAAATGGTATTTGATAAGCCAAATCCCAATAAAATTGCTGAGGAGCTCGCGTCTCGTGAGGCAGCGACTAAAGACGCTGAAGAAAAAGCGCGTTTGGCAAAAGAAAAAGCCGCCCAAGAACAAGCTGAAAAAGACAAAGCCAAACAAGCCGCTGAAGCGCGTCAGCAAGCTACCCTTGCGGCAATGCGTGCTAACTTAGGTGGCGGTAGTCAAGCTGCCAAAGAGCACACCACCACCAGTGTGGTAGTGAAAAAAGGCAATAAAACCGCTGCAATCGAAGTCAAAAAAGCTGACAAAAAACCTACGCCGAAAAAAGAATCGGATAGTGAACGCAAAGCGCGTGAAGCAGAAGAAGAACGCTTACGTCAAATCGAATCAGAAAATCGCCGTAAAGCCGCTGAAGAAGCTCAGCAGCGTACCCTTGAGCAAATGCGCCAGATGGCGAGTAAATACAGCGAAACCGATACTGAAACTACGATGGTTGTCAAAAAAGATGAACCATTGGCAGAGGGTTTGGTGGGCGCGGCGCTTGAAGATTCATTTGAACAAGAACGCCGTGAAATCAAACGCGGAACCGCAAGCACTGCAAACAAAAACCGTCGTCGTCGCCGTGGTGATGAGGGTGAGCAAGAGATTAAAAACCGTGGTCGCGGCTTAAAATCATCGCAAGCCAATAAACACAAATTTGAAAAACCGGTTGAGAAAATCGTGCATAACGTTGAAATCGGTGAGACCATCGTGGTATCTGAACTTGCCCAAAAAATGGCAATCAAAGTACGCGAAGTCGTCAAAATGTTAATGAAAATGGGCGAGTTGGTCCGTGAAAACGAATCCATCGACCAAGAAACCGCTGCCCTACTTGTTGAAGAAATGGGTCATAACCCCGTGCTTGTGAGTTCAACCCAAGTTGAAGACTCACTACGTGAAGCGGTTGGCGAGAAAAGCAGCAACGTCCAAGCGCGTCCGCCTGTGGTTACTATCATGGGTCACGTTGACCATGGTAAAACGTCCCTACTCGATAAGATCCGTTCTAGTAAAGTGGCATCGGGCGAAGCAGGTGGTATTACTCAGCATATCGGTGCTTATCATGTGCAGACTGACCAAGGCGTTATTACTTTCTTAGACACCCCAGGTCACGCCGCATTTACCGCGATGCGTTCTCGCGGTGCCAAAGCGACGGATATCGTGGTGTTAGTGGTCGCAGCCGATGACGGTATGATGCCGCAGACGGCTGAAGCGATTGACCATGCGCGTGCCGCAGGTACCCCGATTATCGTAGCTATCAACAAGATGGATAAAGACAGCGCCGACCCAGACCGCGTCCTCAACGAACTGACCACCAAACAAGTCGTTCCTGAAGAATGGGGCGGTGACACACCGGTAGTCAAAGTCTCTGCGTTAACAGGTCAAGGTATCGATGAATTGCTTGAAGTGATTAACCTACAAGCGGAAGTGATGGAACTTGAAGTTGCTACTGACGGTGCAGCGCAAGGTGTGGTGATTGAATCACGTCTTGAAAAAGGTCGCGGTGCCGTGGTCAGTTTGCTGGTTAAACAAGGTACTTTAAATCAAGGTGACTTGGTGCTTGCTGGCGAATATTATGGTCGTGTCCGTGCTATGACCGATGAAAACGGTGAAAAAATCACCTCAGCGGGTCCTTCGATTCCTGTTGAAATCTTAGGTCTGCCTGATACGCCAGCGGCTGGTAGCGAGTTTATGGTGGTTTCAGATGAGAAACGTGCGCGTGAAGTTGCAGAATATCGCACGGTGCGTGAGCGTGAAAAAGTGCTTGAACGTCAAGCCAAATCACGCTTAGAAAACTTGTTTGACCAAATGAGCGATGCCAAACTACCTTCCGTTAATTTGATTCTTAAAACTGACGTTCGAGGCTCACTAGAAGCCTTGTTAACCGCGCTTGATGAATTATCTACGGATGAAGTTAAAGTCAAAGTTATCTCATCGGGTGTCGGTCCAATCACCGAATCGGATGTGGTACTCGCCGAATCAAGCGAAGCGGTATTATTAGGCTTTAACGTTCGTGCTGATAACGCTGCCAAACGCAAAGCGGATGAAGCAGGCTTAGATATTCGCTACTATAGTGTTATCTATGGGTTGATTGATGATGTGAAAGCAGCGATGAGCGGTTTACTTGCGCCAGAACATCGTGAGCAAATCTTGGGTATCGCAGAAGTACGTGAAGTCTTCCATTCTAGTCGCTTTGGTTATGCAGCGGGTTGTATGGTGACGGAAGGTAATATTATCCGTAATAAGCCAATTCGGGTATTGCGTGATGACCAAGTTATTTTCACTGGTCAATTACAATCATTACGTCGCTTTAAAGAGGATGTTAACGAGGTGCGCGCTGGTATGGAGTGTGGTCTAGCGGTAAAAGGTTATGAAGTAAAAGAAGGCGATAAGATTGAAGTCTTCGAAATTCATGAAGTTAAACGTACCTTATAAGCTAAGCTGACAACCTAATACTGCTATATTGCTATTAGCAACCTTTCCAGAGGTCTAATTAATCTAGGTTAATTAGACCTTTTTTTACTATAAAAAGGATTACCAATGAATCAACGTTTACAACGTCTTGCCGATCAAATTCAGCGCGACCTAGCGGTTTTGATTCGTGATGAGATTAACGACCCCCGCTTGACTGGGTTTGTGACCATTTCTACTATCAAAATCAGCCCAGATTTGGGTTATGCTGATATTTATGTCACCATCATGGAAAAGTCGATGGATGATGCCATGACAAAAGATTATCATACCGAGAGCTTAGAAGTGCTGAACAAAGCATCAGGTTTTTTGCGTACTGAACTCAGTCATTTGCTAAAAACTCGTACTACGCCCCGTCTACGCTTTCACTATGATGAAGTGACCGCTAACGCTAACTATATGATGAACCTCATTTCTAAAGCCGTACAAAGTAGCGAAGGTCAGCCATCAGACGACTGATGCGTTGTAGGCTATGACGAGCCTATTTGTCACTTTGAGTCATTAACAGGGATGTTGAATGCAGTTACTTTGGGGTATTATTAAGTTTATCGTCATTATTCTCTCTAGTCTGTGGGTCGGGGTGTTTGTGTGGACGCATCAGCCCTTAGGCAGATATGTCAATCTGGCACTGATTAGCGTATGGGTATTTTTCACTCTCGCTGTTTTGGTCAGTATCATCAAACCAACCCTATTTTCATCCCTGCTTTCTCATCAGTCTTTATTATTGATTTTTTTCGCGGTGGTAGCGATTGCCATTGCATGCTTTTTTTCGATGTCAGCTAGCAATGAGCGGGATTGGAACCCTGAAGTTGCCCAAATGTTAGACTATCGGCTTGACCGTGATGGCAACACACTCACCATTAGCAACGTTAGAAATTTTGATTGGCAAGATAAAACCCATTTTCAGCCGCGATGGGAAACTAGGCAATACGACTTGGCGAAACTGCAAACTGTCGATTTTATCGCCTCTTATTGGATGGGCGATGCCATTGCCCATACGCTAGTGAGTTTTGGGTTTAGTGATGGAAAGCAGCTTGCGTTATCTATCGAGATTCGCAAAGAAGTCAATGAAGAATTTAGTACGCTGGGTGGATTTTTTCGCAAGTTTGAATTGGTGATTATCGCTGCGGATGAAAAAGATATTATTTATACCCGTAGTAATATCCGTCATGAAGATGTTTATATTTATCCCATCAATATGCCAAAAGACCATATTCAAGCGCTGCTGCTTGCGTATCTAGCGAAAGCCAAGTCGTTAAAAACGCAGCCGACATGGTATAATTCATTGGTAAATAACTGTACCACGGCAATTTATGAGCTGATTGACGATATTCAACCTTTGCCATTTGATTATCGTATCTTGTTATCGGGCTATATTCCCAGTTATCTGTATGACCAGCAATTGATTGATAACCGCTATAGCTTGCAACAGTGGCAACAACGGGCACACATTAACCCTAAGTCAAAGCCGTATTCTGTCAACCACCCTATTAGCACAGCAGATTACTCGCAGCTGATTCGAACCGACTTTTAATGAATTGATAAATCCACAACATGATGACTCAACCAAAAACAAAATCCATCGTCTCTGGCGTCTTACTGATTGATAAACCGCAAGGGATGACCTCCCAGCAAGTGGTATCAAAAGTCAAATACTTGCTCAAATCTGATGTGCACGACAGTAAAAAAGCGGGTCATACCGGTACTCTTGACCCAATGGCAACAGGCTTGCTGCCGATTTGTCTGGGAGAAGCGACCAAATTTAGCCATTATCAACTCGATGCGGTCAAGTCTTACCAAGCCATTATCAAACTCGGCGAGCAAACCGATACAGGGGATGCTGAAGGTGAGATAATTACCACTATTCCTGTACCGCATGTGACACAAGCGATGTTGCAAAGCGTCACTGAGCAATTTTTGGGTGAGATAATGCAGGTGCCGCCCATGTACTCCGCGCTCAAAAAAGACGGCAAAAAGCTGTATGAGCTTGCGCGTGAGGGCATTGAAATTGAACGTGAAGCACGTGTTATCACGATTTTCGATTTGACTATTCAACCGATTAGCCATGAAGAATTACAAATTGTGGTTACTTGTTCAAAAGGCACTTATATTCGTGTACTTGGGGAAGATATCGCCAAGGCACTCGGCACAGTGGGGCATTTGACCGCCCTAAGACGTACCGCTACAGGTGATTTTAGCCTTGAAAATGCGATGACCTTGGCAGACTTTGAGCAGTTGGATTTTGATGCACGTTTTGACAAGCTATTGCCAGTCGATGAATGTGTTAAGGCTTTGCCAAAACTACAACTAGATGCACAACAAGCTGAACGTATCAAGCACGGTCAACGCCTGAATGTCAAAACTTGTGCTTATCAACAACAGGTTCTGAGCGAAAACACGCAAGAAGTGAGGTTGTTTTGGGATGAGCAGTTTTTGGGGATTGCCAATTTAGAAAGTAATGGTCGTTTACAACCTATTAAATTGGTCAATCTATAGCAATCCTATAGCAAATCTCCTCATGAAATCAAAAATGCTTCAAACACATTATCCAACTAAAATTTAAACATAAGAATTTAATCAAAAAAAGATGCTTAAAAATTATAGTTTTATTATGAGCGAAAATTTGCTAGAATAACGCTCTTTTTTGAAGGTTAACTACCGAGAAGCGTGGTTATCCTGACTTTATCACGCTAACCTGTTTATCAGTTTAGGCTTCTCATACTAAGGAAATCATTATGTTAACAAATCAAGATCGTGCTGAAGTTGTCGCAAAATTCCAACGTGCTGCTAATGACACTGGTTCACCCGAAGTACAAGTTGCACTTTTAACTGCCCGTATCAACGACCTACAACCACACTTTAAAGCTCACAAAGCTGACCATCACAGCCGTCGTGGTCTTATCCGTATGGTTAACTCACGTCGTACGCTATTAGACTACCTAAAACGTAAAGATGCTGCACGTTACACTGCACTTATCACTGCATTAGGTCTACGTCGCTAATTTGCATTGGTATATAGAGACAGAAAAAACGGTTATCAGTAATGATAGCCGTTTTTTTATTGGATTGAAATGATAGTTTTGAATAAATACCGTCCTAGATTGAAATCAATGTATCATTTAAACATTAAATCATTGAGAGGGTTGGACGAACATTCATTGTATGCGAATTATCCCCATGCTTACGTCTACCACAATTTGGACAACGAGCTGAATTCACCCATAAATCACTTAAATCCCCAAATCGTTTGCGATAAATACTGCAAGTTTCATCCCAAGCACTTCTTAAATTGCTCGCATCTTCTTCCCCTCGCATACCAAAATATGGAAAGTGATGAAGAAAGTAACCGAAAATAATTTGACAATCCTGAGCATATTTTTGAGTATCCAAAATATGCAAGTGCCAAAAACTATCAACCATTTTTGGCGGTACAATTGATTTATTGGGATGTTCAATACACAATGTTAGATATTTACGATACTCTTCCGCAACGGTATTTGTTATATCCAAAGACCAGCCCATACCTTCGTCATAGTCCATTGCTTTAACCATAATTGGTTCTAAATCTAAATTAGTTATTACATTAGGTAGCATTCATTAACTCCACTTTGTAGAATGATAGGGAGATAACAGCAATAAAATATTTGCTTTGTTGTGACAGTATTTTTCTTGCGATTTCTCTATAGCACTCATATACTAATGTAACAAAAGCCAACTCTCAACCAAACAAAAGTGTGTTTTATCACACACAATTTGTATTCAAAATACTACTATTAAGGTACGTCTTTCAATGGAAATTCAAGAAATAATCCGCCAACTTAGAGAAAAAAATGATTGGTCACAAGAGGATATGGCGGAAAGAGTCGGTTTATCGAAGAATGGTTATGCAAAAATAGAACGTGGAGAAACAAATCTGAATTTGGAAAGGTTAGAGCAGATTGCCAACCTTTTTGACCTTAGTGTTATAGATTTAATTGAAATGAGTGATAAAAGCGTTGTTTGTATGATTACTGATAGCATAAATAACTCAAACAACCATTATAATGGTTCAGAAACAATGGCTTTTGAAAACGAGAAACTTAAACTTATTATCTCTCATAAAGATGAAATTATTCATCAAAAGGAAAGAGAAATCACAGCCTTAAATAAATTAATTGACACCTTAAATAATCAGAAATAAAACACTTAAACTATTCTAAAAACACCGCTTCCAAATCAAAAATTAATTCTGGGAAAATCACCGAGCTAGCAGTTGCTATTTCACCTCGAGCATACGGACGCTCACCAACATATTTACCATCTTTTAGTACATAAATCAGCAAAGTCTCTTCTAGCGGATTGACAATCCAATACTCACGCACACCCACTTCTTGATACAAATCAAATTTAATACCCATTTCTTTTTTTGAATTACCTGGCGATACGATTTCTACCACAAGGTCGGGGCTACCTAAACAGCCTTTGTCATCTAGTTTGGATAAATCGCATACCACGCATAAGTCAGGTTGAACAACGGTAGTGATTTCTTTACTAGGGCTATACAGTCGTACATCAAATGGGGCGAAATAAACTTTGCAAGGTTTTTTATAAAAATGCCGAAACAAAATCTGATTCATATTTTGGGCGATATCTTGGTGACGGCGTAAGGGTGCAGGACTCATGGCAAGAATTTTGCCTTTGATGAGCTCGATTTTCTCTTTGATTCGCCAAGTGAGATAATCTGCATAGGTATATTCTTTATCAAAATCAAGCTGATGAATACTGGTAATAGTTGTCATGGCGGTTCTCTGTTTGATACCTAGTAGGTTTACCATAACATTAAATGCACTAGGATAAAAGTCAAAAATTTTGTGCTTTTGACAAATAACAGGTAAAATAGATAGGTTGTGACTTTCTAACCTTGCTTCTAACATTTGGGTTCTGGGCATTTAGGCTTTAGCCATTTGGCATCAATCATTAATAGAACCCAAATGTTAGGGGCTATTAGAAACACAGCAAACCTACCATTATTTTATTAAGGAACAATATGTTTAATATTATTACTAAAGAATTCCAATATGGTAATCAACAAGTTACCTTAGAAACAGGTCGTA
>ERZ650302.458-NODE-458-length-22305-cov-30.383191_pt1 | contig 22305 bp, 12 predicted proteins | sample MGYA00376238_ERZ650302 | MGnify/ENA primary metagenome ERZ650302 (study PRJEB26733, sample SAMN07839298) | wastewater metagenome | biome: urban; feature: wastewater treatment plant; material: waste water | place: USA: North Carolina | collected 2016-04-28 ... | reverse complement strand
CCACGGGCTGCGCAAGCATGGACGACACGCAGCGCCGCACGGCCACAGGCGCGGGGGTGGGCGCCCTGGCGGGGGCAGTGATCGGCTCGGCCACCGGCGGCAACGCGGGCACGGGTGCCGTGCTGGGCGCAGGCGTGGGTGCCCTGGGTACCTACATCTGGTCGCAAAACATGGAGCGGCAAAAGCGCGAGATGGAACAGGCCACGCGCGGCACAGGCATTGCCGTGTCGCAAACGGCGGACAACCAGCTGATGCTGAACATCCCCAGCGACATCTCGTTTGCCGTGGGCCGCTCTGACATCCAGCCCAACTTTGCGCCAGTGCTGGACCAGTTTGCGATGGGCCTGCGCAACAACCCGTATTCGGACGTGCGCATCGTGGGCCACACCGACAGCACGGGCAGCGACGCAGTGAACAACCCCCTGTCGGTAGACCGCGCCGCCAGCACCCGCAACTACCTGGTGAACCGCGGGGTGGACGGCCGCCGCATTGCCATCGACGGCATGGGCGAGCGCTACCCGATTGCCAGCAACGACACCGCCGAAGGGCGCGCACGCAACCGACGCGTGGAAATTTTTGTGGGTGAGCGCGCCCGCTGAGCGGGTGCTGCGCTCAGGCGCAGTTCAGCGCTGTTTTGAACCAGCGCTCAATCCAGCGCTCAATCCAGCGCTCAGTGGCCGGTGCGCAGCAGGTTGGCCAGCTCGACAGCCGACTTGACGTGCATCTTGTCGAACACGCGTGAGCGGTGCACCTCCACCGTGCGCACGCTGATGTCGAGCTGATCGGCAATCAGCTTGTTGGGCAAGCCGGCCACCACCAGGTCCATCACATCGCGTTCGCGGTCGGTCAGCTCACGGAAGCGCTCTTGCAGGCTGCTGCGCTCGCGCAGTTCGGCCAGCCGCTCGCCCGATTGGGCCAGGGCCTGCTCGATGCGGTCCACCAAGGCATTGTCGGAAAACGGCTTTTCGCAAAAGTCGAAGGCGCCGCGTTTGACGGCATCGACCGCCGTGGGCACATCGGCATGGCCGGTGAGGAAGATGACGGGCATGGTGTGCAAGCTGCCCCGCGCCACCAGCAAGTCAAACAAGGCCAGGCCGCTCATGCCGGGCATGCGCACGTCCAGCAGCAGGCAGCAGGGCTGGCGCTGGGGCGGCCGGGTCTGCAGCATGGCCTCAAAGGCCTCGGCACTGTCAAACGATTCGCTGGGCAGGCGGCGCGAACGCAGCAGCCAGGCCAGCGCTTCGCGCACGCCGGCGTCGTCGTCAACGATGTACACAGTCGCGTTGGATACGGGTTCCATGGCAAATATCAGTTGGGAGGGTGTTGCGTTCGTTACGCCCACTCGAACGCCAGCGCAGCCCGCGCCGGGAATGTCATATTTTGACCGGCAGGGTGAAAGTGAATACCGTACCACGCGGCTCGTTCGGCGCGAACCCAAAGTACCCGCCGTGCTGCTCCACCACTGTGCGGCACATGCTCAGCCCCAGGCCCATGCCCTCGGTGCGGGTGGTGAAGAACGGGGTGAACAGTTTTTTGGCCACCTCTTCCGGAATGCCGCTGCCGCCATCCGCCACCGAAAACTCCAGCCACCCGCTGTGCCCTTTGGACGCTGCACGCCGCACGCGGATGTCCAGCACGCGGGGGGCGATGGTGGGGTCGTCCATGGCCTGCATGGCGTTGCGCGCCAGGTTGAGCAGCACCTGCTCCACCATCGTGCGGTCGCACAGCGCAGGGGGCAGGTCGGGCTCGACCGAGGTACGCACGCTCACGCCCAGCTTGCGGGCCTGCAGGTTCACCAGCGGCCAGATGGCCTCGATGAGCTGCTGTGCGGGCACGGCCTCGCGGGCCTGATCGCGGCGGCGCACAAAATCGTGCACGCTCTTGATGACTCGGCCCGCCCGCTCGGCTTGGCGCGCAATCTGGCGCATGGCCATGCGCACGTCTTCCAGGTCCTGGCTTGAGGGCACCGGCTGGTCGCCGGACACCGACTCCAGCAGGTTCAGCGAACCCGTGGCATAGCTGGAGATGGCCGCCAGCGGCTGGTTCAGCTCGTGGCTGAGCAGCGAGGCCATCTCGCCCACCGTGGCCAGGCGGGCGGTGGCCTGCAGGCGCTCTTGCGAAGCGCGCGAAAGCTCTTCCACCCGGCGCTGTTCGCTGATGTCCAGAAACGCGCTCATCCAGCCGGTGTGCAGGCCCTGGGCGTTGATGAGTGGGGCCTCGATGATCAGCACCGGAAAGCGCGTTCCATCCTTGCGCATGAATTCGGACTCAAACCCCTCCCGTGGCGGCACGCTGCCGGCAAAGCGGTGGGCCTGGCGCTGGCGGTATTCCTCGACCCGCTCCGGGGGCCAGTACGGGGCCGAGGCGGGGGCGGTGGTGCTGTAGCCCAGCAACTCTTGCGCCGTGAAGCCCACCATCTCGCAGAACGCGGGGTTGACGTAGGTGATGCGGCCTTGCAGGTCGCGCGCGCGCAGGCCGGTGACCAGCGAGTCTTCCATGGCCTTGCGAAACGCCAGCGCATCGCCCAGGTCGCGCTCGGCGCGCAGGCGGCGCCGGTTGTCGCGCACCAGCACGCCCACCACCGTGACCAGCGCGATCGACATGGCCGTGACCAGGGCCGTGAGCACATTCGGGAACACGCTGGGCGCGGTGTGCCAGGTGTCCAGGCGCAACACCAGCGTGGTGCCCGGCAGGTCCAGCAGCTGCTGCGCGGTGAACATGCGCGTGCCCCGGCGCGAGGCGCCCAGCACGGCCAGCCGGGTGCCGTCGGGTTCGGTGAAAGAGGCTTCCTGGCTGCGCGTGAGGCTGGCCCCCACCATGTCGGCCAGTACCGATTGCAGCGAATAGGTGGCGATCAAAAAGCCCGATGCACGCCCGTTGACGCTCAGCGGCAGGCACAGCTCCATCAGCTCGGAGCCGAGCCCGTCTGCGTGAGGCTGGTAGTAACTGCCGGAATACGCAGGGGCGCTCAGGCGCCGCGCGGTGCTGCACGCCTGGTTGGCTTCCGAATGGCTGTTCTCGCGCATGCCCCGGTCCCACATCAGGGCGCGGTAGGGCGTTTGCACATGGGTGCGCAGGCGCATGGCGTTGTCGCGCCATTCAAGGCGCACCAGTTCGCGCTGCAGGCGCAGCAGTTCGGCCGCCTCCACCTCCCACGCCAGCAGGCCGGGGTCAGACGCGTGCAGGGCCTGCAGGCTCTGCAGGTTGCGGTTCAGCGCCACGCGCACATCAGAGACGGCATCGGCCGCATCACGCTCCAGCCGCGTTTGCACCTGGCTGGCTTCGTACCGCCCCGCGAGCCACACCATGGTGACCAGCATGGACACCACCAGGGCGATCAATGCTGTCCACAGCGACCAGCGCCGCCACGCGCTGCGCCAGCGGCGCCAGATGGCGCGCGAAATGGTGCTCATAAAACGCGGTGGGTGAGGGCCGGCAACTGCTGGCGCACGCTGCGCAGCCGCTCGGGGTCCAGGTCAGCCAGCACCACGCCGGGGCCCTGGGCCTGCTGCGCCAGCACCTGGCCCCAGGGGTCGGCCACCAGGCTCTGGCCCCAGGTGTGGCGGCCGTTTTCATGCACACCGCCCTGGGCGGGTGCCACCACGTAAGCCAGGTTCTCGATGGCGCGGGCGCGCAGCAGCACTTCCCAGTGCGCCTGGCCGGTGACATGGGTGAAGGCGCTGGGCACCAGCAACACATCCGCACCCGCGCGGGCATGGGCGCGGAACAGCTCGGGAAAACGAAGGTCGTAGCACACCGACAAGCCCACGCGCCAGCGGTGGCCGTCGCGCGCGGGCAGATCAAACTGCACCGGAGCGTTGTCGCCCGCTTCGATCACGCGGCCTTCATGGAACTGCTCGCGTCCGTTGTCAAACCAGAAGAGGTGGATCTTGTCGTAGCGGGCCACGCAGCGGCCATCTGGCGCAAACACCAGCGTGGTGTTGCGCACGCGCTGGGGGTCGGTGGTGCGCAGGGGCAGGGTGCCGCCCACAATCCACAGCCCCAGTTCGCGCGCGGTGCGGGCCAGGAAGCTCTGGATGGGGCCCTCGCCAAAGCTCTCCTGGTAGGCAAGCTTGTCGGTATCGCGCAGGCCCATGGCGCAGAAGTACTCGGGCAGCACGGCCAGTTCGGCACCGGCTTGCGCCGCCTGTTCCAGCAGACCGCGGGCGGTGGCCAGGTTTTCCTCAGGCCGGGGGCCAGACACCATCTGGATCGCAGCGACTTTCATCATGAGGGGTCTCCGGTGCGAGGGGGCTCAGGCGTGGCATTTTGCGGCCCTGGCGCTGCGGGGCCGGAACCGCTGGCACCTTGCGCGGGTGCCGTGGCCTCGCGGCCGCGGCGGGGCACGCGCACCACGCGGGGGTCGGCCCAGCCACCGTCGATGTGGAACTCCTGCGTGGCGGCCTCGATCAGCGGGCCGCGCAAGAACACCTGCGCCAGGAAACTGCCCAGCCCCACCACCGGGTTGATGGCTGTGGCCACCAGCGATGCCGTCATGGCGTTGATCTCGGGCACCACCACCACACGCAGGTCCTGGGTTTCCTTCTCGATGTCGGCCTTGCCTTCCATCAGCACGGCAGCGTTCACGCCCTTCATCTGCAGGTTGTTGGTGGAGGCCACGCCCTGGTCGATCAGCATGTCGCCGCGCACGAAGTCGAACGCGAAGCCTTCGCTGAACACATCCCGGAAATCGAGCGAGAGGCGGCGCGGCAGGGACTGCAGGCTGAGCACACTGAGCAGCTTGGCCAGGCCCGGGTCAGCCTTCAGAAACTGCCCCGATTCGATGTTGATGCTGATCTGCCCGGCCATGGTGCGAAAGTCGGGGCTGAACGGCGCGCCGATCCAGCCCACCTGCCCTTCCATGCGCCCTTTGCCTCGCCGCACTACGTTAACCATGCCAAACCGCGCCAGCAGGTCGCCCGAGTCGCGGATGTCGAGCTTGAAGTTGAGCGCCGTGCGCCGCTCGGGGCTGCGCGGCTCGGCCACGCCCCGGGCACGGCTCAGCAAGGCCCAGTTGCCCGTGGCGGTCAGGCTGGCCTCAGGGGTGGTGATGTTGAACTTGCCCAGGCGCCATTCCCGCTGGGCCCCTTCGGCGCTGCGGTTCTGGGCTTCGATCTCGATGCGACCGAGCTTGCGGCCGCGCAGTTCGAAGTCGTCCACCACCACGTCCACCGCGGGCAACGAGCCCGGTTGCTCGGCCAGCAGGTTTTCCACCTGCGTGGCTTCACTCTGCGGCATGCTCAGGCGCGACAGGCGCGCAAACAGGCGGCCATTGCCCATGTCGCCCGATGTGGGCTGGCGAAACTCCACGTAGCCGTTGAGTTCAGAGGCGTCCAGGTTGGCACGCCACAGGTTGCCTTCGCGCAGCCCACCGGCCACCAGGTTGTGCAGGGTGCGGCCTTGGGCCGACAGCTCGGTGGCGCGCAGGGCCACCACGTTGGGCAGGTAGTCCATGGCCGGGGACGGAGCCGGGCCGGGGCCCATCACGGCGGTGGCGCCGGGGCGTGCACCGCCAGCAGCCCCACCCGCAGCACTGCCGGGTGCGCGGGTGGACTGGCTCAACAGACGCTCCCACGCATCCACATCCACCCGGCCCAGCCGGATGTTGGCGGCCACGCCCTCGGCCACCACCGGCGCAGATTCACCGGCCGGCAGGCCCACGCCCATCGAGCCGCGCAGCACCCGGGGCTGGGCGCCTGCCAAATCGCGCAGGTAGGTGGCCGACCCGATGCTGCCCAGGTCCAGCGTCACCTGGTCGCGCAGCGGCGGCGGCGTGGCCCCGGCGGCAACGGGCACCAGGGATTCGCGCGCCACCATTTGTTCATAGCGCAGGGGTTGCTGGGCGTCGGCCGTCTTGCCCAGGGGCGCGGGCAGGTCCAGCGCCATGCCCTGCAGGGTGGTGTTGACCTGCAGCTCGGGCACCCCCCGGCGGAACGACAGCGCCAGGCTGTAGGGCGCGCTGCCGGTGGCGTTTTGCGCCAGTTGCGACACAAACCCCAGCGAAGGGGTTTGCTGCAGCCCCTGGGCTGTGGCCACGCCCTGCGCGCGCAGCTGGATGGCGGCCTCCGACGGCGGCGCCCCGGCGGGCAGGGCGCGCATGCCGCCTTCCAGCCGCACATCGCCGCCCAGCGCGCGGGCTTGCACACCGCTCAGGGTGAAGCCGGTGTCAGAAAACTGCACCACGCCCCGCGCGCGGCTCAGGGCGGGCGTGTCGGGGGTGATGCGCACCTCGTTGCCCGCCAGCGTCACGCTGCCCTGCACCTTGGATTTGTCAATTTCGCTGATCGGCAGGCTCAGCCGCAGTTGCAGATCGGCATTGCCCGTGCCGCTGGCCTGGGCCAGGGCGTTGCCGGTCATGCGCGCCAGGGGCGAGGTGGCCATGAGGCCCAGCATTTCAGACAGCGGCCCCCGCGCCTCGGCGTTCACCCCCACCACGGTGCGATCCAGGTTGGGAATCTGCGCCTCCACCTTGGTCAGGCGCGTTTGCGGCAAGCCCATGAAGGTGCCTGTCGCCCCCTTCACCTGCATGGACGAGCGCTCAAAGATCAGCTCGCCCGCCAGCTGCGTGAGCGCCGGCCAGCGCAGCGCTTCGTTCGGCTGCAGGCTGGGCGGCACGTAGGCATAGGTCACGTCCTTCACCTTCGCGGCGATGCGGAAGTCGCCCCGCTTGGGGTCGTTGAAGGGCATGTCGTGCAGGTCGCCCCGGACCTTGAAATCCACATGGCTGGCCACCCCCGCCACCACCGCCTGCTCGACATAGCGGCGCGACTCGGCCGGAATGCTCAGCGGCAGGTAGCGGTGCACCCTCGTGCCATCGGCCCGGGTGAGCGCACCCGACAAATCCAGCACGCCCGGAAAGCGCGAGCCGTGCGCCACGCGGGCAGGGTCGCTGGTGTGCCACGACACGCGGGCCTGGCCCTGGGCATCGGCATTGGCAAAGTGGATGTCGCTGGCCTGCACCGCAATGCGCTCGCCCTCCAGCTGCCAGCGCACATTGGCGCCGAATTCGTCCAGCGGCAGCACGGGGTCTTCAAACACGCCGGGCAGCACCAGGGCACCGGCCTCGATGGCCAGGGTGGCCTTGCCGCCGGCCTGGTTCAGGTCAAATTCCGCGTTGGCGTTGCGCAAGCCCAGCGTACGGTTCGCCTCTTTCGGGGCGGCCCCGGCCAGCGTGAGGCCCTGCACCTGCCCCCGCACCTGGTATTGCTGCAGGGCGTCGAGCGGCCCTTTCCAGGTGGCCTGGATTTCCTGCACCATGCCCTGGGGCGCATAGGTGGCAATGGCATCGTGGGCTGCGGAAGACAGGGGCAGGCGGCTGGCAATCTGGGCCAGCGCGGCCAGGTCCAGCTTGTCGGCGCGGAACTCGCCTTGCGCAGGCGCCTTGCCAGAAGCCTCGGTGTATTGCAGCTTGAGGTTGCCACCCGGCCAGTGCAGGCCATCGTCGGCCACAAATTGCAGCCCCTGGGTAGAAAATTCAAAGCCCCCCTGCAGGCGGCGCCCCCCCAGGCGGCCTTCGATGGAGGGCAACTGCAGCGCCTGCAACCCCGCGCCCAGGGTGGCGTGCACGTCGGCCAGCGCCAGGTCGGCCGTGCCGCCCACGATCTGGCCGCGCTGCACATCGGCCCAGGCCCGCAGGGCACCGCGGCCGCGCGCCACGTCAATGCCCACATCGGCATGGTGGCGCAGGCGCGAGACATCCACCCGCGAGAAATGGGCAAACAGCTGCCCGTTCCAGTGCTTCCAATTGCTGTCACGCACCCGCAGCAGCGGCGCGCGGAACATGCCCACCAGCGTGAAGCGGTCGCCCCAGGCCTCGGGGGGCGTGGCGTCCACGCGCAGGCTGTGGCGCCAGTTGCCGTTGCGCAGCACCACATCCACCTTCTGCAGCGACAGCTCGGGGGCGCCGCGCATCTCGTCGTTCCAGCGCACGGTGCCCTCGCGGATCACCACCTCGCCTTGTGAAAACAGCCAGTCGGTGGCCGCACTGCTGTCGCCGGTGCCCTGCGAGATGGGCAGGCCGGCCACAAAAATCCGGCCATCAGCAGCGCGGCGAATGTCCAGATCGGGCGAGGCGATATACAGCTGCTCAAAACCCCAGTGCAGCAGCGAGCGCGGCGACAACGACACCACCACGCGGGGCAGGCGCAGCGCGGCCCGGTTTTCGCCGTCCAGCAGCGCCACATCCAGCAGTTCGATGGAGGGGATCAACCCCTCGGAACGGGCCGAGATTTCGCCGATGCGAACGGCCACCCCTAATGCCCGCGTGGCTTGCGCCTCGATCTGAGGGCGAAACTCGCCGATTCGCGGCACAATCCAGCCATGAAGGGCACCCCAGGCGATGGCCAGCAACAACCACAGGGCCAGCATCAATCCCAAAGACCAACGCGCAAACCCAGCCACGATTTTGAGCAAGCGGGTGGGGCGAGGGGTCGATTCGGTCATGTTGCGCGTGAAGGTGGCCGGAATTATGACCCGCCCCCAGGGGCTCGGTTCCGCAAGGTTTTTGCCAGCGTGTTAGCCCCTGTTACGCCCGTACTGCCACCCCTGACCGGCACTTTGCGCCCGGCCTGCAGGCCTTGTTGAGCCTGACGTGTTCCACCCCCAGCCTTCCGCCTTCTTCGATCGCCGCGCCTGCCATGCAGAACATTGCCTCCGCCCTTTCCCCCTGCGCCACCATTCCTCCCAGTGACGGGCAGGCCGAGCATTCGCGCTTTTTCCAGCGGCTGCACCGCCGCTATGGGCAGGACCTGGCCCTGCTGCCGCCGGGCGCACCCACCCGGGCCACGATGGAAGAGGCCATGGCCGCCCTGCGCGCGCGGGGTGTGGACATGGCCAGCGCCCTGCGCACGGTGCGGCAACTGGTCATGGAGCGGCTCATCCGCCTGGACTGCGAAGCGCGTGCGCCCCTGGGCGACATCACCCGCGCTGTGACCGAGCTGGCCGAACTGGCCCTGGACCACGCCTGCCGCCACGCCCGCGAAGAGCTGGACAGCCGCCACGGCGCACCCCAGGGCCCGCAAGGGCAGCCGGTGCAGTTGTGGATCATCGGCATGGGCAAGCTGGGCGCGCGCGAGCTGAACGTGTCGAGCGACATCGACCTGATCTATGTGTATGAACACGACGGCGACACCGCAGGCATCGAGGGCGGCCGGGGCCGCATCTCCAACCACGAATACTTCGCCCGCGCCGTCAAGGCCATCTACAGCCTGGTGGGCGACACCACCGAGCACGGCTTTGTCTTCCGCGTGGACCTGGCCCTGCGGCCCAACGGCAACTCCGGCCCGGCGGCCATCTCGCTGTCGGCACTGGAAGAATATTTGCAGGTGCAGGGCCGCGAGTGGGAGCGCTTTGCGTGGCTCAAGAGCCGCGTCGTGGCCCCCACGAGCTGCATTGGCAGCCCCGAGGTGCAGGCCCTGCGCGGGGTGGTGTTGCCGTTTGTTTTCCGCCGCTACCTGGACTACAGCGTGTTTGATGCGCTGCGTTCGCTGCACCGCCAGATCCGCGACCACGCCGCCAAGCGCAGCGCGGGCCACCCCGAGCGTGCCAACGATGTGAAGCTCTCGCGCGGCGGCATCCGCGAGATTGAATTCACCGTACAGCTCTTGCAGGTGGTGCGCGGGGGCCAGTTCCCCGAACTGCGCCGCCGCCCCACGCTGGAGGCCCTGCAGCGCCTGGCCCAAGCCGGGCTGATGCCGCAGGAAACGGCCGACGCCATGGCCCGCGCCTACGTCTTCTTGCGCCAGGTGGAGCACCGCATCCAGTACCTGGACGACCAGCAGACCCATGTGCTGCCCACGCGCGACGACGACCTGGCCTGGATTGCCAGCACCATGGGCTACCCTGACTGCTGCGCCTTTTTGCACGAGCTGGACGCCCACCGCGAGCTGGTGGCGCAAGAATTCGACACCCTGCTGGGCGGCAACGAGAAAAAGCAGTGCAGCGGCGGCGGCTGCGGCGGCCCCAAGGCATCGGCCCCGCCACCGCCCGAGCTGGAAAGCCTGCTGGAACAACTGCCCGAAGACTTTCGCGCGCGCGTGGCCGAGTGGCGCAACAACCCGCGCGTGGCCAACCTGCGCGACGAGGCCCGCGCGCGGCTGTTCCGCATCGTGCAGCGCACCGCCCAGTGGCTGGGCGAAGGCCGCTGCAGCCTGGAAGCTGCCGGGCGCCTGACCAACTGGCTCGAACCCCTGATGCGCCGCGAAAGCTACCTGGCCCTGCTGCTGGAGCGCCCGCCCGTGCACCAGCAACTGCTGGCCCTGCTGGGCGCCGCCAAATGGCCCGCCCGCTACCTGCTGCAGCACCCCGGCGTGATCGACGAGCTGGTGGGCGACGCGCTGATGGCCGAGCGCTTTGTGGTGGCCGACTTTGAGCGCGAACTGGCCCAGCGGCTCAAGTCGCTGCAATCCACCGGCGAAGACGACGACGAGACCCTGCTGAACCTGCTGCGCCGTGCCCAGCATGCCGAAACCTTCCGCACCCTGGCGCGCGACGTGGGCGGGCGCATCACCGTCGAGCAAGTGGCCGACGACCTGAGCGCCCTGGCCGACAGCGTGCTGCGCATCACCACCCAGTGGTGCTGGAACCGCCTGAAAAACCGCCACCGCGAGGTGCCGCAGTTCGGCATCATTGGCTACGGCAAGCTGGGCGGCAAAGAGCTGGGCTACGGCAGCGACCTGGACATCGTCTTTGTGTTCGACGACGACGACGAGCGCGCCCCCGAGGTCTATGCCGCCTTTGTGCGCAAGCTCATCAACTGGCTCACCGTCAAAACCGGCGAGGGCGACCTGTACGAGATCGACACCGCGCTGCGGCCCAACGGCAACTCGGGCCTGCTGGTGACCAGCTTTGAGGCCTATGCCAACTACCAGCAGCAGCGCGGCAGCAACACCGCCTGGACCTGGGAACACCAGGCCATGACCCGCGCCCGCTTCGTGCTGGGCAGCCCCGAGCTGCAGGCCCGCTTTGATGCCGTGCGCGAAGCCGTCATCACCTCCGCCCGCGACGCCAGCGCGCTCAAGGAAGAGATCGTCACCATGCGCGAGCGCGTGCGCTCCGCCCACCCGGTGCCCAGCGGCATGTTTGAGGTCAAGCACAGCCCGGGCGGCATGGTCGATGCCGAATTTGCCGTGCAGTACCTGGTGCTGTCGCAATCTGGCGCCCACCCCGAGCTGCGCGGCAACCTGGGCAACATCGCCCTGCTGGAACGGGCCGAGCAAGTGGGCCTGCTGCCCGCGGGCGTGGGCCACGCCGCCGCCAACGCCTACCGCGAACTGCGCCGCGTGCAACACCGCGCACGGCTGGACGAAGCCCCCACCCAGGTCGAGCCCCCTGCCCTGCAAGCCGAGCGCGATGCCGTGCTGGCGCTGTGGCAGGCAGTGTTCGGGGCCGGGCACTGAGGCTGCTACACCTCAAGCCAAAATGGCTGCTGGCGCTTAATGGATAAGCGCCAGCAGCTACTTTTTTGATAGCACACACTCTGCGGCATCCGGTCACAGCCGCAAGGCTGGCGGCAAGCCAGGCTGCCCCCGGCGCGGCCTGTGCGATGCCCCCAGCCCTACCCAGCCACGCGGCGGCGTCCTGCAAGCGCAGGGCTATCGGGCGTGCCCAATGCGCTGCAACACCACCGCAGCGTTCTGACACAAAAATTTAATTAATCAATTGATTAACCCGTGGTGTAATCCCGCACCATGGTTCCAGCCCCCCACCCTTCCCCTGCCACGCCCGACGCGGCCGACTCGCGCGCACGGCTGCTCAGCGCCGCGCTGCGGCTGTTTGCCGAAAACGGGTTCGCCAAGACCTCCATCCGCCAGATCGCCGAAGCGGCGGGGGCCAACACCGCCCTCATCAGCTACTACTTTGGCGACAAGAAGGGCCTGTACAACGCGGCCTATGCCGAGCCCCTGGGCGGGCCGCTGCAGGCCGATGCCGGGCCCGACGGCAATTCGCTGGACATTTTTCTGGAGCAGTTCCTCACCGGCTTCATGCGCCCGCTGGACATGGGCGACCAGGTGGAGCTGTGCATGCGCCTGCACTTTCGCGAGATGCTGGACCCCACCGGCCTGTGGCAGCAGGAGCTGGACAGCGAAATCAAGCCCCTGCACAGCACCCTCATCCGGCTGCTGTGCCAGGCCGTGGGCGCGCCCGCGCCCGACGACGACATCCACCGCCTGGCGCTGGCCATCTCGGCCCTGCCACTGCAGTACTACGCCCACCGCGACCTGATCCAGCAGATGGCACCGCAACTGCTGAACGACCCCGAATGCCTGCAAGCCACCACCCGCAGGCTGATCGACTTTGCCCACCACCTGATTGCTGGCGAAACCCGCCGCCGCCAGGCCCCAGCCGGAGATGCCCCGTGACTGCACCCACCTCCCTCGCGCCCCGCACGCGCCCCACCCCACTGCGCAGCCTGGGGTGGTTGCTGCCCCTGGCCGCCGCCCTGACGGCCTGCACCACCCTGCGCCCGCCCGCGCAGGTGGCACCCGCCACCCCCACCAGCTGGCAGGCCCCGCTGCCGCACGAGGGGCAGTTGCAGCAGCTCACCAACTGGTGGGCGCGCACCAATGACCCGGTGCTGGTAGCGCTGATCGAATCCGCCCAGCGCATCAGCCCCAGCCTCGCCCAGGCGCGCAGCCGGGTGGAGCAGGCCCGCGCCACGCAGACCACCGCCCGCGCTGCCCTGCTGCCCACGCTGGATGCGCAGGCCAGCGCCAGCCGGGGCGTGACGCCCCCCGTGACCACGCCCGTCACCACCGCCCAGGCCGGGTTGCAGGCGGGGTGGGAGATCGACCTGTTCGGCGCCAACCAGGCCACGCGCGATGCCGCCACCGAGCGCCTGGCCGGGGCCCAGGCCCTGTGGCACGAGGCCCGCGTGAGCGTGGCCGCCGAGGTGGCGCTGCAGGTGAGCAGCCTGCGCACCTGCCTGCAGCAGCTGGATGTGGCCGAGCGCGATGCCCAGTCACGCGCAGCCACCGCACGCCTCACGCAAGACAGCCAGCGCGCAGGCTTCACCGCGCCCGCCACCGCCGCCCTGGCCAGCGCCAGCGCGGCCGAGGCCACGGCCCGCGCGGCCCAGCAGCGCATGCAGTGCGATGTGGACTTCAAGACCCTGGTGGCGCTGACCGGCGAGCCCGAGCCCGCCCTGCGCAACCAGATCACCACCGCCCCCGTGCCCGGTTTTGACGAGGCCCGCTTCACCATCGCCGCACTGCCCGTGCAGGTGGTGTCGCAGCGGCCCGATGTGTACAACGCCGAGCGCGAAGTGGCCGCCGCCAGTGCCGAAGTGGGCAGCGCCCAGGCCCAGCGCTGGCCGCGCCTGTCGCTCACCGGCACCGTGGGCACGGCTTGGAGCCGCGCGGCGGGCACCACCACCGACCTGAGCACCTGGTCCTTCGGCCCGCTGGCACTGAGCCTGCCGCTGCTGGACGGTGGCCGCCGCACGGGCCAGGTGGACGCTGCCCGCGCCCGCTACGACGAGGCCGTGGCCGTGTACCAGGGCCGCGTGCGCCAGGCCGTGAGTGAGGTGGAGCAAGCGCTGGTGCGCCTGCAAAGCACGGCCGAGCGCGCCGACAGCGCCCGCGCCGCCGTGCAGGGCTACCGCACCTCGTTCGACGCCACCGAGGCCCGCTGGCGTGGTGGCCTGGCCAGCCTGGTCGAGCTGGAAGACGCCCGCCGCACGCTGCTGGCCGCGCAAACCACGCTGGTGGCCCTGCAGCACGAGCGCCAGTCGGCCTGGGTGGCGCTGTACCGCGCAGCCGGGGGTGGCTTTGATGCAGCCAACCCTACAGCCCCAAACACGCCAGCCGCCCCGGCGCTCTGAGCGCCCCAAACCCGAGCCCCCTTTTTGAAGAAACGGACGATGCACATGCCCGCATTCAAACTCTCTCCCGTCGCCCTGGCCCTGGTCGCCCTGTGCGTGCTGACCGGTGGCGCCGCGCTGCTGCACACCGATGCCTCGCGCGCGGCCGACCAGCCTGCCGCCGCGCAACCCCGCCCGGCCCTCACGGTGACCACGGCGCAGCCCCAGCGCACCAGCGTGCCCCAGCGCCTGTCGGCCAACGGCAACGTGGCCGCCTGGCAAGAGGCCAGCGTGGGCGCTGAAAGCAACGGCCTGCGCCTGACGGCCGTGAACGTGAACGTGGGCGATGTGGTCAAGGCGGGCCAAGTGCTGGCCACCTTTGCCGCCGACACCGTGCAGGCCGACGTGGCCCAGGCCCGCGCCAGCGTGATGGAAGCCGAGGCCAACGCCGCCGAAGCCGCCGCCAACGCCGAGCGCGCGCGGGGCCTGCAAGCCTCGGGCGCCTTGAGCCAGCAGCAAATCCAGCAATACACCACCGCCGAGCAGACCGCCAAGGCGCGCGTGGAAGCCGCCCGCGCGCAGCTCAACGCGCAGCAGCTGCGGCTGAAGTTCACCCAGGTGCTGGCGCCCGACAGCGGCGTGATCTCGGCCCGCACCGCCACCGTGGGTGCGGTGGTGGGCTCGGGCACCGAGCTGTTCCGCATGGTGCGCAAGGGCCGGCTGGAGTGGCGTGCCGAAGTCACCCAGGCCGAGCTGGCGCGCATCCGCACAGGCGCCAAGGTGCAAGTCACCGCCGCCAGCGGCGCGGCGGTGGAAGGCACCGTGCGCATGGTGGCCCCCACGGTGGACACGCAAACGCGCAACGCCCTGGTCTATGTGGACCTGCCCGCCCACGCCGACATCCGCGCCGGAATGTTTGCGCGCGGCGACTTTGCGCTGGGCGAGGGCCAGGCGCTGACCGTGCCGCAAGAGGCGGTGGTGGTGCGCGACGGCTTCTTCTACGTGTTTGTGGTGGACGGCCAGCAGCGCGTGCAGCAGCGCAAGGTGCAGCCCGGCCGCCGCGTGGCCGACCGGGTGGAGATCACCGCCGGGCTGGACGCGGGCGCCACCGTGGCCGTGCGCGGCGCGGGCTTTTTGAACGAAGGCGATCTGGTGCGCGTGGCCAACGACACTGCGGATTCCAAGCCAAAACAGGCTCCAGCGCCCGCCCCACAAGCGCCAGCAGCTAGCAAATAAGGAGCATTTGCATGAATGTCTCTACCTGGTCGATCAAGAACCCGATACCGGCGCTGATGCTGTTTGTGCTGCTGACCTTCGGCGGCCTGATCGCGTTCAACGCCATGAAGGTGCAGAACTTTCCGGACATGGACCTGCCCACCATCTCGGTGACGGTGAGCCTGCCCGGTGCCTCGCCCACGCAGCTCGAAAACGATGTGGCCCGCAAGGTCGAAAACAGCATCGCCACGCTGCAGGGCCTCAAGCACATCTACACCAAGGTGCAAGACGGCGGCGCCACCATCACCGCCGAGTTCCGCCTGGAAAAGCCCACGCAAGAGGCGCTGGACGACGTGCGCTCGGCCGTGGCGCGCGTGCGCGCTGACCTGCCGGGCGATGTGCGCGACCCCATCATCACCAAGATGGACCTGGCCGCGCAGCCGGTGCTGGCGTTCACCGTGGCCTCGCCGCGCATGGACGACGAGGCGCTGTCGTGGTTTGTGGACAACGACGTGGCCAAGAAGCTGCTCACCGTGCCCGGCGTGGGCGCCGTGAACCGCGTGGGCGGGGTGGATCGGCAGGTGCATGTGGCGCTCGATCCGCTCAAGCTGCAGGCGCTGGGCGCCACGGCGGCCGATGTATCGCGCCAGCTGCGCCTGGTGCAAACCGAAAGCGCCGGTGGCCGCACCGACCTGGGCGGCAGCGAGCAACCCGTGCGCACGCTGGCCACGGTGCAGACCGCCCAAGAGCTGGCGGGCCTGACCCTGGCCCTTTCTGATGGCCGCCATCTGCGGCTGGACCAGGTGGCCACCGTGACCGACACCATTGCCGAGCCCCGCGCCCTGGCGCTGCTCAACGGCAAGCCCGTGGTGGGCTTTGAAGTGGCCCGCAGCAAGGGCGCCAGCGAAGTGGAAGTGGGCGCCGCCGTGAAAGTGGCGCTGGCCGAACTGCGCGAGGCCCACCCCGGGCTGGAGGTGACCGAGGCCTTCAACTTTGTTCAGCCTGTGCAGGAGGAGTACGACGGGTCGATGCACCTGCTGTACGAAGGCGCACTGCTGGCCGTGGTGGTGGTGTGGCTGTTTTTGCGCGACTGGCGGGCCACGTTTGTCTCGGCCGTGGCGCTGCCGCTGTCGGTCATTCCGGCCTTCATCGGCATGCAGTGGCTGGGCTTTTCCATCAACGTGATCACGCTGCTGGCGCTGTCGCTGGTGGTGGGCATTCTGGTGGACGACGCCATCGTCGAGGTCGAGAACATCGTGCGCCACCTGCGCATGGGCAAAACGCCTTACCAGGCCGCGATGGAGGCGGCGGACGAAATCGGCCTGGCCGTGGTGGCCACCACCTTCACGCTGATTGCGGTGTTTTTGCCCACCGCATTCATGAGCGGCATTGCGGGCAAGTTCTTCAAGCAGTTTGGCTGGACGGCGTCGCTCGCCGTGTTTGCCAGCCTGGTGGTGGCGCGGGTGCTCACGCCCATGATGGCGGCGTACATCCTCAAGCCCATCGTCGGCACCCATGACGACCCGCGCTGGATGGGCACCTACCTGCGCTGGGCCGCGTGGTGCATCCAGCACCGCTGGATCACCTTCGCCGCCACCATTGCGTTCTTTGTGGGCTCGCTCGCACTCATCCCGCTGCTGCCCACAGGCTTCATCCCGCCAGACGACAACTCGCAAACCCAGGTGTACCTGGAGCTGCCCCCTGGCGCCACGCTGGCCCAGACCCGGGGCGTGGCCGAGGACGCGCGCCAGCGCGTGGCCGCAGTGGCGCATGTGAAGAGCGTGTACACCACCATCGGCGGCGGCTCGGCGGGGTCGGACCCGTTCGCGGGCGGCAGCAATGCCGAAACGCGCAAGGCCACGCTGACCATCACGCTCGATGCGCGCGGCGAGCGCCCGCGCAAGCAAGGCATTGAGGCCGACATCCGCACCGCGCTGGAGACCCTGCCCGGCGTGCGCACCAAGGTGGGCCTGGGCGGCTCGGGCGAGAAGTACGTGCTGGTGCTCACCGGCGACGACCCGCAGGCGCTGCAGACGGCCGCGCTGGCGGTAGAGAAAGACCTGCGCACCATCCCCGGCCTGGGCAGCATCTCGTCCACCGCCAGCCTGGTGCGCTCGGAAATCGCCGTGCGCCCCGACTTTGCCCGCGCCGCCGACCTGGGCGTGACCAGCAGCGCCATTGCCGAGACGCTGCGCATTGCCACCGTGGGCGACTACGACACGGCCCTGCCCAAGCTCAACCTGGCCTCGCGCCAGGTGCCCATCGTCGTCAAGCTGCAAGACGATGCGCGCAAGGACCTGTCGGTGCTCGAGCGCCTGCCCGTGCCCGGCGCCAAGGGCCCGGTGCTGCTGGGGCAGGTGGCCACGCTGGAGTTCAGCGGCGGCCCCGCCGTGGTGGACCGCTACGACCGCGCCCGCAACGTGAACTTCGAGATCGAGCTGTCGGGCCAGCCGCTGGGCGATGTGACGCAGGCCGTGGCCGCGCTGCCCTCCATCACCAACCTGCCGCCCGGCGTGCGCCAGATCACCATTGGCGATGCCGAGATGATGGGCGAGCTGTTCACCAGCTTTGGCCTGGCCATGCTCACGGGCGTGCTGTGCATCTACATCGTGCTGGTGCTGCTGTTCAAGGACTTCCTGCACCCGGTCACCATCCTGGCGGCGCTGCCGCTGTCGCTGGGCGGGGCGTTTGTGGGCCTGCTGATTGCGCAAAAGAGCTTCTCGATGCCTTCGCTCATCGGGCTCATCATGCTGATGGGCATTGCCACCAAGAACTCCATCCTGCTGGTGGAATACGCCATCCTGGCGCGGCGCGAGCAGGGCATGACGCGTTTTGAGGCGCTGATGGACGCCTGCCACAAGCGCGCGCGCCCCATCATCATGACCACGCTGGCCATGGGCGCGGGCATGATGCCCATTGCCCTGGGGCTGGGCGCGGCGGACGGAAGCTTCCGCTCGCCCATGGCGGTGGCGGTGATTGGCGGGCTGATTACCTCGACCTTCCTGAGCCTGCTGGTCATTCCCGCCGTGTTCACCGGGGTGGACGACCTGGGGCTGAAGTTCGGAAAGCTCTGGCGGCGCGTGACGGGAGGGTCGGCCAACGCCCCTGCAGCCCGTTGAACGCCCGAACTACAGGGCAAGCCCGGGGGTTTGCAAGCTTTTGACAGTTGCAGTTCTCGGGATAATGGCCTCCGCCTATGAACCTCGTCCCCATCAATTCCGAGTCGGTGCCCCTCGGCCAACCCCTGCCTTTTGCGCTGCGTTCAGCCAATGGCGCGTTGCTGGCCCAAAAAGGCTTTGTGGTGAGTGATGCCAAAGCGTTGAACGACATCACGGGCATGGGCATTCAATTGTGCGTGGATGTGGACGAAGCCGGCGACAGCTACCGCGCCTACGTGGGCCGCTTGCAGCAGATGCTGATGGCAGAGACCTCGCTGGGCGAGCTGGCCTCTGTGAAGATGAGCGCCCCCGCCCCGGCGCCTGCCCCTGCCCGCAACCGCGAAGAGCGCGGGCCCCTGGACTGGTCCGAGCTGCAACTGCGCGTGACGCAGGTGCTGCGGGCGCCCAAGGCGGTGGATTTTCGGGAGCGCCTGCAGGCCCTGCACGAAGACCTGGCCCGCCGCTGCGAGCAGGCGCCAGACGCCACCTTGCTGGCCCTGATCTTCCTGTCGGCCCAGGAAACCCGCATGTACAGCGGCACCCACGCCATGCTGGTCAGCTGCGTCTGCATGGTGGTGGCCCGCGAAATGCTGCGGTGGTCGCCCGCCCAGGTGCGCCGCCTGGGCGCTGCGGGCCTGACCATGAACATTGCCATGACCGAGCTGCAAGACCAGCTCGCACAGCAAACCCAGCCCCTGACCGCACGCCAGATTGCCGCCGTGGAAGACCACGCCGCCCGCTCGGCCGCGATGCTGGCCGAGCTGGGGGTGACCGACGAGGTGTGGCTGGAGGCCGTGCGCCACCACCACCACCGCAAGCCCGGCCCCTTCGCCGAAAAGACCGAAGGCGAGCAAATGGCCCGCCTGATCCAGCGCGCTGACGTGTTTGGCGCGCGCATCTCACCCCGCGCCTCGCGCTGGCCCATGCCCGTGACTGCGGCCATGAAGGCCAGCTATTACGACGAGGAAAACAAGGTGGACGAAGCGGGCGCCGCCCTCGTCAAAGGCCTGGGCGTGTACCCGCCCGGCGCCTTTGTGCGCCTGGCCAGCGAGGAAGTGGGCGTGGTGCTGCGCCGCGGCATCAGCGCCACCACCCCGCGCGTGGCCATCGTCACCAACCGCCTGGGCATGCCCACGGGCGAGTTCATCCCCCGCGACACATCGCAGCCGCAATGGAAGATCACCGGCGTGGTCGCCCACAAGGACGTGCGCGTCAAGATCGCGCTGGACCGGCTGCTCCCGCTGGTCTGACCCCCTGCGGCGGCCGCAAGCCCCCGCACCCCTCTCGCAACCCCCTACCCGGCGCCTGGCTTTGGCGGGAGGGCGTTCGCGTCGCCAGCAGCCGCTGGGCCCAGGTATCTCTGCGCCTGCGCAGTCCAATAGCTATTAAAAACATAGCTGCTTGCGCTTATCTGGCGGGCTTTACACCCATTTCTTGCTTGAAAACCGATGCTCCCTGGCCCGCCAGGTGGTCGGACACGCGTGCTGAATCCAAACGCGCAGGTCAACCGTATACCAATCAGTACAAATAAAAACTCACTTGGACAAAAAATGATTCAGCGGTTAAATTGCTTACCCATCACTTCAGAGAAAACCATGCGCGCCGCACTGACCCATCGTTACATCGTCGTCCAACTGGCCATAGTGGGGCTATGGGGGTTTGCCAACCCGGCCGCCCACGCGGCCGATGCGCCTGCTGCCGCCAGCGCTGCAGCTTGCCCGGCCACGCTGCAGCACACCTATCTGCGCCTGCAGGACGAAAAGCCCCAGTCGCTGTGCCAGTACGCGGGCAAGGTGGTGCTGGTGGTGAACACGGCCAGTTACTGCGGCTTCACCGGCCAGTACAAGGGGCTGGAAGAGCTGTACAGCCGCTACAAGGACAAGGGGCTGGTGGTGCTGGGCTTCCCGTCCAACGATTTCGCACAGGAAAAGAGCAGCAACAAGGAGATTGCCGACTTTTGCGAAAACACCTTCGGGGTGAAGTTCCCCATGTTTGCCAAGACCGCCGTGCGCGGGGCCGACGCGTCGCCCCTGTACAAGCAGCTGGCCCAGCTCTCGGGCACGGCGCCCAAGTGGAACTTCCACAAATACCTGCTGGGCCGCGATGGCCGGCTGGTGGACAACTATTCCAGCATGACCGCCCCCGACAGCAAGAGCCTGGTGCGGGCCATTGAGCAGCAGCTCGCGGTGGCGGCGCCCCGCTGAGCGGCAACCCTTCTTTACTTTTCTTTAAAAAAAATGCGCGATCAGCTCTGGAACTTCTGCAAAGGGGCCCCACTCTATCCCCTGCAAGAGCGCGGTACGTGCTCTCCCGGTTTAACGTTGCGAAGCCTTTCGGTGCCTCGGGTTCCGACTGCCCTCCTGGAGCGCTTCTCCTCCCTCCCTCTCTTATTCGTTTCGGGATGCTTCGCAACCTTTTTATTCGCTGAGTCGGCCAGAGGGGGCCGGCCATGAAAGTCGCCATCATCGGCTCCGGCATCTCCGGGCTTTCGGTGGCGCACCAGCTGCGCAGCCAGGCGCAAGTCACCCTGTTTGAATCCGGCAGCTACTTTGGCGGCCACACCCACACGGTGGATGTGACCCTGCCCAACGCGGCGGGCAAGGCCGTCACCCACGGGGTGGACACGGGCTTTCTGGTCTTCAACGAGCGCACCTACCCCCACCTGATCGCCCTGCTGGCCGAACTGGGCGTGGCCACAGCCAAGTCAGACATGTCGTTCTCGGTGCAAGTGCCGGGCGCGCGTGGCGGCAAGGCACTGGAGTGGAGCGGCACCAACCTCTCGACCGTGTTCGCCCAGCGCAGCAACCTGGTCAACCCCCGCTTCTGGGGCATGTTGACTGACCTGCTGCGCTTCAACCAGCTGTGCACCCGCATCGCCCAGGCCCATGCCGAGCAGGCGCTGATGCAGCCGCTGGGCGACTTTCTGAAGGAACACCGCTTTGGCGACGCCTTCCGCGACTGGTACTTCCTGCCCATGCTGGGCTGCATCTGGAGCTGCCCGACGGACCAGATGCTGAAGTTCCCGGTGGCAACGATGATCCGCTTCTGCCACAACCACGGCCTGATCCAGGTGGCCAACCGGCCCCAGTGGTGGACGGTGACCGGCGGCGCCCGCAACTACGTCGAAAAAATCCTGGCCGGCGTGCCCGACAAGCGCCTGAACACCCCCGTGCGCCGCATCGAGCGCGACGCCGCCGGCGTGCGCGTGTCCACCGACCAGGGCACCGAGCATTTCGACCATGTGGTGCTGGCCACGCATTCCGACCAATCCCTGGCGCTGCTGGCGCAGCCCACGGCGCAGGAACGTGAGGTGCTGGGCGCCATCCGCTACCAGCCCAACCGCGCCGTGCTGCACACCGACACCACGGTGCTGCCCCAGCGCCGCGCTGCCTGGGCCGCCTGGAACTACGAGCGCGCCCAGCAGACCGACCGCGAGAGCGCACGAGAAAGCACCAGTGTGTGCCTGCACTACCTGCTCAACCAGCTGCAGCCCTTGCCGTTTGCGCAGCCCGTGGTGGTGTCGCTCAACCCGGTGCGCAACATCAACCCGCGCCAGATCATTGGTGAGTACGAATACGCCCACCCCGTGTTCGACCTGGGCGCCATTGCCGCGCAGCAGCAGGTGCCTGCGCTGCAAGGCCAGCACCACACCTGGTTCTGCGGCGCGTGGACGGGTTACGGCTTCCATGAAGACGGGCTCAAGTCCGGCCTGGCCGTCGCGCGCCAACTGGCGCCGCTGCTGCAAGCGCCCCAAAGGCTGGCCGCATGACCACCGAGCCCCGCGCCACCACCAAGGCCGAGCCCCTGCTGGGCTTTGGCCAGGTGCGCCACACCCGGCTGCGGCCGCGCAGGCATGCGTTTGCCTACGGCACGTTCTTTCTGATGCTGCCCATGCGCACCCTGGCGCAGGGTGGGCGGGAGTGCGCGCTGGCAGTGAACCGCCGCGGGGCCATCAGCTTCCACGACGTGGACCATGGCGATGGCCGCAGCGCCGAGCAAGGCGGTGCGCTGGCGTGGCTCGATGACCTGCTGCAAGCCGAAGGCATTGACGACGCCACGGGCGAGGTGTGGCTGCACACCTACCCGCGCGTGCTGGGCTACACCTTCAAGCCGGTGAGCTTCTGGTACTGCCAC